>CEUS01054166.1_pt1 | contig 122603 bp, 111 predicted proteins | sample 427031 | NCBI WGS metagenome assembly CEUS01 (sample SAMEA2622837, study PRJEB7988) | marine metagenome | biome: marine biome (ENVO:00000447); feature: marine epipelagic mixed layer (ENVO:xxxxxxxxx); material: "saline water (ENVO:00002010), including plankton (ENVO:xxxxxxxx)" | depth 140 m
TACCAGCATTGACACTAAAGCGACGATGGCTGACTTTTTATGGGCAAGGATGTAAGGAACAATTTTTCTAACCACATTTTTGTCATATGCAGTGCCAAAAATTTCCTCCCCACCAATGGCAAGTTTCTTGTTTTTTGTCTTACTACCTAAAGCACCAATCATTGGGCTCCACCTACAGCTCCCACTGCGCCCATATCTATCTCTCTCATCACTTCCTCCTGAGGTCTGAGTTGTAACTCGTAGATCTCTCTATAGGGTCCTGAATTTGCCATAAGCTGACTATGGGTCCCTTGTTGAACAATCTCTCCCTTATCGATAACAACTATGGTATCTGCCCTTTGTATTGTTGCAATTCTGTTGGCTATAACAAAAGTTGTTCTGTCCCTCATCACCACTTCCATCGCCTTTGTAATTTTTTCTTCAGTAGCAGCATCAACACTAGAAGTCGAATCATCTAATATCAATATGGGTGGATCTAGCAATATCGCTCTGGCTATTGCCATTCGCTGTCTTTGACCACCAGACAGAGTGGTTCCTCTTTCTCCCACCGGAGAATCGTAACCTTCGGGCATCGATTCTATAAAGTCATGTAGCTGAGCCAGCTTGGCCGCACTAATTATTTGTTCCATCGAAGAATCTGGTCGGCCATAAGCTATATTTTCACGAATAGTAGTACTGAACAAGAAACTATCTTGCTGAACTAATCCTATGTTTTTCCTCAGGGATTCAAGTGTGATGTCCTGAACGTTAATTCCATCTATTCTAATAGCTCCCTCGGTAACGTCATAAAAACGTGGAATTAGGTCTACGAGTGTGCTCTTACCACTACCAGGGGCACCAAGGATAGCCGTCACCTGGCCCGGGGGTACCTCAAGATCAATTCCATTTATCACTGATGCAGTATCATTGTATCTAAAATGCACATTCTGGAACTCCACAGATCCATCTACTCGACCAACATTCCTAGCTCCCATGGATTGTCTCACTGGTGATTCATAATCCAGCATCTCGAACAATCTTTGTCCGGCCGATGTTGCCCTCGCATATGCGTGCACTAACTGTGCGGTCATCTTGACTGGCATGGCCAGAATCTGCATGTATAGAACAAATTGAGCCAACTCGCCAATAGACATATCACCATTTATAACCGCTCGCCCCCCCAGCCAAAGAATTAACCCAAGGGATATCAGAAAAACAAATCCCGTAAATGAAGAATTTATAGCGTGAAGCTTTTCAGCTTCAATCGAATCTTTTGCCACTCCTTTATTGTGGATCTCGAATTTCGATTGTTCATAGTTTTCTGACACAAAAGCCTTAACTACCTTCACTCCTGTGAAATTCTCCTGAAGTGTCGTGCTTAATTCTGCCGTTTTTTCATGAGCCGCAAGCCAAATTTTCCTCATCCTCATACGAAGTAGAGAAGACTGGAAAGCTGCTGGGGGTAAAAAGCTCATGCTCGCCAATCCTAAACGCCAGTCCAAAGTGAGTAAAATCGTAGAAACCACAACGAACAATATTGCAAAATAAGGCGTCCTGATTATTCCAGTATTTACAAACATCCGGACACTTTCCACATCTGATATGGCCCTAGACATAAGGTTCCCTGTATGTTGACGGTCATGGAACCCAAAACTCAGATTCTGCAAATGATCGTAAAAGCGATTCCTTAGTTCATAAGCAACTACCTGAGACAAATTTTCCCCTACATGAGTTTGTAGAAAAGCAAATATCCCCCTAACCAAACTCAAGCCCAATATCAGCAATACAAATATTAGGACAGTGCCCAGTATTGGTTGCCCAGAATCGGCCAATTCAACGATTTCATCTATCGAGTATCCGATGGCTTTTGGAAGTAGCAAGTAAACTATAGCAGCGCCAATAACCGACAAATAAGCAGCTGACAAGTGGAATTTATGCGACAAAGTCATTCTGAAAATTCGAAGAACTATGTTCAAAGGGGGAGACTCCTGGACCGTACTGTGGCTTAGACCGGTTACTTTATACGACATTCGTAAGACGACGGACCCGAGTCACAAAAGGTGATGCTATATTTTTAATTGATTGTTATTCAATCCCTTTAATCCATGTAGAATAATTCATGATTCGGACATATGATAATCTGAATCATGATTATGCGCAATACATTATAAGACCTTTGTATTGCTTTTTTATACAAGTTTTATACTTGTAAAAATAGAGTCGGATTCTCTCTAGCTTTTGTTGACCTCAATCTAGAGGCAGGAGAAAGTCGTCCACACACGTGAACAATCAGTATGCTGTTCTAGTAGAGATTGCGGTCCGGTGGCTTCACTATCCAAAATATATGCCCCCGAGGCTCTCTTTCTCCTATAGCCTCAATAAGAAGCGCATATTCAAGCCGGGTGCGTTTCATTATTTGGTAAATTGCAGTTTTATCACGAGGGCTAGCATCGATCCATAACTGGAAAAGTTGCTTATCTAAATTTAACCCATCTTGCTGAAGGCTGGATCGTATTTTTAGCATATAGTGTCTCGGACTTTGTCGTTCCCTGTATGGCATTTCAATTTGTCGTATAGGCACCATTACATCAATTAATGTAGCTGATTTACCAAGATGTCGACTTATGCGACCAGCCAAATCGTGAGCTTCATCGATTCTACCAATAGATATCAATTTTCGTACTTCTTCACCGCGCTCACTAGCTAGATTCACATGTACTTTAGCACGACGCACATCAGACCCGCTCATGTTCAGAAAAATGGTTTCCTTAGTGGTTTTAATCCAATACAGATTGTCTCCAGGGACTGAAGAAGCGGAAGCCACCGTTGTTCCTCCAGCAGCAACAGCTGTAATTAATACCAGAGCAAATCCAACGACAATTGGCTTGGCTATTGGCTTACAAAACCAAGATGTTTTCCACCAGGAACCAGAATTTTGCTTTTCTATCTCCTGCATCATTGTTTTAAGCCCGTTTATCCGTGCTTCTGGATTAACAGGAATTGACTTGGAGGTTTGTGCTGTCAGAGCAGCAATTTCTAGCAAAGGGATTAGCTCTTCCGCATAATCCGGGTAGCGCTTAACACACTCATCAGGATTTTCACCAATAGCCACACGCCTCAGGCAATCATCTAATATATCTTCTATTGCCATTACTTTTCCTGTTCCATGTTCATCTCTGACTGTCCTTCCAATTTTTGAAGGTGATTTGCTGGCAACAGTTTTTTTAATTTTTTTAGTCCTGAATGCTGTAGTGCTTTTACAGCATTTTCTTTCTTATCCACAACAGATGCTGTCTCAGCAATTGATAATCCCGCTACGAAACGCAGTCTTATTACTTCTTTTTGTAAGTCCGTGAGTTCTCTGAGGCCAGCCTGTATTGATTGCATCCTCAAATTAATATCCACAACATGTTCAACATCTTCTGGATTGAGAGAAGATTCATCATGTAAAGATGAGGCCTCTTCTAATGGTACAGCCGTACCTCTGCTTTTTTTCCTGTAGTAGTCAACAACTAGATTGTGAGCAATTTTAAAAATCCATGAAGAGAATTGATACCCTTGCCATCGGAAGGACTGGATTGATTGGATCATTTTGACAAAGACTTCTGCTGTAATATCCTCAGATTCTACAAAACTGCTAGTCTTGAATGAAACATAACGAAATATCCTGTCATAGTATCTCTCATACAGGATTGAGATTGACAAAGCATCACCTTGCTGGGCTTTGCCAACAATTTCTTTTTCGGAATGCGGGGTATCACGTTCACCCTGCATTTCTAATTTCCTCTCCAAATCAACAACAATGGTTTGAAGCACCACTGGCTAACACTCCGTCCAATTATATAACGTTATTGCTAAGACAAAGGTTAGTTGTTGAAAAAAAACAATGATAGCCTGTAGAAGCTATTGATATTTTAGAAATTCAAATCTATCGCCACTCTCTACCGTAAGCCCCTTCCTGTGATACAATAAACTGCCGATCTTAGACTAAAAGATGACAATAAAATAAACGACTTGAAGAGGCCTCTTAACTATGGACAATAATACCTTACAACTTGAACCCCGAACTGTAACGGGGAAAAAGGTTAAACAACTACGCCAGAAGGGGTACACTCCGGTGCACCTATACGGTTCAGGTATCGAAGCCTCCTCACACCAAATAGAGACCCAAGCCCTGGGACAGATTATACCTGAAATAGGTACCAATATACCGGTAACAATTAAAGTACTTGGAGACGAAGCAGATCACGTTTGCTTTATAAGGGAAATACAACGACATCCCGTATCCGAAGAGTTGTTACACGTTGACTTTCTAAGAGTTGACGTCACCAAGAGCATACAGTCCCAAGTACCCATAACATTAATTGGCGAACCTCCTGCTGTACAAAACTTAGGAGGTACTCTTATTCAAGCTCAACAGTTCCTAATTATTGAAAGCCTACCACTGGATGTGCCTGGTTCGGTTGAAATAGACATATCAGATCTTGACACTTTTGAAAAAGCGGTTTACATACGAGATATCACCGTTGGAGATAATGTCACTGTCACCGCAGACCCTGATCAAATGGTCGCTCGAGTTATAGCACCTAGAGTTGAAATTGAAGAAGAGGTTGAAACTGAGGGAATAGAAGGTGAGGAAGCTCTGGAAGGTGAAGAAGCCGAGGAATCTGAGCCTACAGAGGAATAAATATACTCCAAGCTCATCCTTAGAAATTCAGTTCTTTTTCAACCCACACGGTACGGAGCAAGTTGTTCCGTGTTGAGTTCTATGCCCAATCCAGGCCTATCTGGAGGGCTTACAGAACCGTCATTGACTTTGAGAGTGTCTTTGAACATCTTACCCCACATTGGATCTGTAGAGTCACGATAATATTCCACCGTGAGGCCATTTGGCACCGCCGACACAAGGTGTACGTGTACATCCTGGTTTCCATGAGGTGCTACTGGTAAATCGTGTGCCTGTGCAAGTGCGGCCACTTTCATGAATTCTGTAATTCCACCCATTATCAATGCATCAGGTTGAATAATAGCAACACACCTATTTTCAATCAGGTCTCTAAACCCATATCGAGTATATTCATTTTCCCCGGTGGCAACTGGTATAGCGGTAGCTTGACTTATGAGCTTGTGCCCCTGGTAATCATCTGGATTAACTGGTTCCTCAAACCAGAAAATGTCGTACGGTTCCATTTTCCTAGCAATTTCTATGGCCTCATAGTAACGATAAGCACAATTAGCATCAACCATTAATTTCACATTTGGTCCTACAGCTTCACGCACAACCCTTACACGTTCAACATCTTCATTGATTGTTGCTCCACCTATCTTCATTTTGATCGCGTTGGCTCCTAAGGAGACACTTTCTTCCATCTCTTCAGCTAAATCAGAAAGCCCTTTGCCTTCCTCGTAATATCCCCCAGCAATGTACACAGGTACAGTATTAGAGTAACCACCCAATAGTTTATAGACGGGCCTTTTGGCTATCTTGCCTTTAATATCCCATAACGCGATATCTATACCGCTGATAACCCGTGTTGTTATACCTCTCCTGCCAACAAGTTTCGGTTGCCACATTTCTTCCCATATGCGCTCGTTATCAAACGGATCTTGGCCGATTACATACTGTTTTAGATGTTCAGTTATGCTACGGCCAATGTCTTCGGCTTCTTGTACAGCACCACTCAACCCTATACCGTTTATCCCTTCGTCCGTTTCGATTTTTATGACATCTAATCCAGCAGTTGGATATATATAGCGACCATTCCTGATCGGCTTAGGCCTTTTCCATCTATATGTTTCCATCTTTACATCTGTTACTTTCATAGATTAACCTCCGAGTGTTGACTTTTGTGGTCCAACTTCTCCATATTTGACTAGATTAGCGCATTCACGGCATTCTAACATAGAGCAACCGAGGATGAATTTCAGCATACATTTACACAAATTTGTGTGGCGTAATCTGCTAGTTCTGCAAAACAGATGGTTAATAGGCGATGGATTGTCAATGACCTATAGCTTTATTTAAGCAATTACTGCTAAGATTCGCTAATCTAAAAGATAGGTTATTGAAATGACACGTGTCCATATTCTGGGAGCCGGAACACCAACACCGACTCCAACTCGATTTGGATCATCATACGCGATTGAAACTGGTGACGATAAAATCATGGTGGATTGCGGACCATCTGCGACTCACAAGCTAGTCAAAGCAGGCCTATGGCCCACCGATATCGACTATATTTTCTTTACACACCATCATTTTGATCACGACGTTGACTACCCATGCTTCCTGTTGTGCCGATGGGATCAAAGCATTGGTAAAGAAAACCAACTCAAAGTTTTCGGCCCAACTTTAACCGAACAAATTACAGAAGGCATCATTGGTGATGAAGGGCTTTTCGCCCACGACTGGAAAGCAAGAATAAATCATCCAACCAGCCAGCAAGTATATATGAATCGTGGAGGCAAATTACCCCGGAAGCCACCGCAGGTGCAGGCCAAAGATGTAGGACCAGGGAAAATTTTTTCTGGAAGTGGCTGGGAAGTATCCGCAGCCGATGCAGAACACGTGCAGCCGTATTTAGATTCTCTTGCATATAGGTTTGATACTAGCGACGGTAGCATTGTATTTACTGGCGATACCCAGCCTTGTCAAAGCGTAACTCAACTGGCAAAAGGAGCAGATGTAATGCTCTGCATGTGCTGGGATAACCAAGACTTGATGGACAATAACGGAGAAGCCAATCGCCAGTGTGGTACAACGGGTGCTGCCAAAATGGCACAGGAAGCTGGTGTCAAAAAATTGGTCTTGGTCCATATAGGACCTCATCTATCATCCCACGGACCCATGGAGCAAGGTATCGGCGAAATAGGCAATCTATATGACGGCGAAGTGATATTCTCGGACGAATTGATGAATTTCAGCATCTGATCCAGAAAGAAAGGTGTCGTGCAATATGCTTGGAGATCTTACTGGCAAACATGCGATTGTAACAGGCTCTGGTTCCGGCATAGGAACAGGGATAGCCTCAGTCATGGCATCTCTAGGAGCTTACGTCGCGATAGCAGATCTGGATGAAGAAGCATCTCAAAGAATTTCAGGTCAACTAAAAGGTAACACCATGGCAATAGTCATGGATGTAACAAAAATACAGTCAGTGCAACAAGCGGTAGACCAAGTACTCTCTGAATGGGGGCAAATAGACATCTTGGTAAACAACGCAGGTGTCGCTTCAGCAGGAAGCAGATCTTCATCGGGAGATCGAGAAATTGACTGGGACACCACGTTCGATGTGAACGTCAAAGGAGTAGTCCACTGTTGCAACGCTGTAATTCCGCACATGAAAGAACGACGGTACGGCAAAATAGTCAGTATTTCTTCTATGAGCGGGCATGCTCCAAGAAGACTAGGTGGAGCTTACGCAGCTAGTAAGGCTGCAGTACTACGGTACTCAAAAGGTTTGGCAGACGAACTTGCTTCTTTCAACATCAACGTGAACGCAATATGCCCAGGTGCGGTCTGGACAAAATTCCAAGAAGACGGAGCTCGCGCAACCCAACAGAATGACCCTGCGCTCTCTAGCGTTGATCCTGAACAGATATTCGAGGACAAATATAGTTCGATAATACCGTTGGGTCGCCCCCAGACTCCTGAAGATATCGGTAAAATGGCTGCGTTCTTAGCTAGCGACGACACGTGTAATGTTACCGGGCAATGTGTACACGTGGACGGTGGAGTAATCATTCGCGACTAAGTGTTTCTTACGGCATTACGGAGTCATCTCTTATCACTGTACTAGTTTGAATTAACTTACTTGCATTGGCTTAATAAAAACACAGCGAGTTGACTCCGATGACTTGACCGCAAGTCTGAAACACCTTGCCTGTGCTGGAGAAAATATTGATATTCGCAATCTGGTTCCGAAAGTTAGTAACCCTGTTGTCATTCTGTATGTGTACTCTACTGTTGGCTACGGCATGTGGGAAATCTGAACGTATGGAGCCTAGTACAATTCAAACGCCCACAGTAGCGTCCAAAATCTCAGCTTCAGAAAATATTCAGATTCTTCTGGCATCTACAGATATTAGCGTTGGTTCAAATCGCATAGTTTTTGGCCTGATGGACAAAACGGAGGGCTTGTTAAGAAATGCAGACATTGAAGTATCAACATTTTATTTGTCAGACAAGGGACCATCGGAGCCAATAGAGACTATGGATGCAATATTTAGGCAATGGCCTTCAAGTAATGCAGGCGTGTACACAATAACAGCTGATTTTGAAAGGCCCGGAGAGTGGGGACTAGCAATGAAAATTGTTGATTCAAGGCCTCAACCCTCATTTAGTTCGGTCGCTATTCAGGTTGCTGAATTCAGCAACACACCGTCAATCGGTTCTAGAGCTCCGCATAGTATCAACAAAACTATTGACAAAGTAGCTAGCATTGACCAATTAACCTCTGATCTCAATCCAGATTCGGGCCTCTACAAAATTACAGTCTCTGAGGCTATCAATTCAGGTATTCCTTCCGTGGTCATTTTTGCTACGCCCGCATTTTGTTCAACAAGTACTTGCGGTCCTCAGTTGAAAATATTGAAGATTTTAAAAGATATGTATTCTCACCAGGCTAATTTCATACACATTGAGGTATGGGATAACCCCCATGAGATAGATGGAGACATCGCGAACGGGAAGCTATCGCCAATACTTGACGAGTGGGGAATACAGACAGAGCCATGGAGTTTTGTACTAGATAGTCATGGAATAGTTTCATCTAAATTCGAGGGATTTGCTACAGAACAAGAAATCTCCGAAGCTCTACAAATAGTATTGCACAATTAGATGGCACCACAAACCAAATGCTAAAATTATCTGTAAATCTAGGCGTTGCTTTGAGCTATTTTGATTTGGGCCTGTACTATTTATTAAAGAACTGTAGGTGAATCTATGAGCAATGGGCCTTTGGGTGGAATGCTGAATTCGATCACAGAATACTCAGAGCTAAAACAAGAACTGAGCCTGTTCAACCGTAGATTTTCAAAAGCCGAGGCTCTGAAAGAAGTTGCCCCACTTTTATTAGCAACGCTTGCGCATGATTTGGATCGTTCGATTTTACTAGTTACGCCCACATCTCAACACGCGCGGAATTTGCAAAATCAGATTTCCGCTTGGATTAGAGACGATACAAAAATATTACTCTTTCCTGAGACAGAAATATTGCCTTTTGAACGGCTTGTATCGGATCCGATAACATCTCATGAAAGACTTAGAGGGCTTTCAACGCTGTCAAAGTCTGAATTAGAACCAAAATTGGTAATCGCCTCAGCCACATCTCTAATGCAAAAAACCGTTAGCCAGAGCAGTTTCAAATCTGCCGCAATAACAATCCAAATTGGCCAGAGCATTTCCTTGGAACAATTAGTTATTTCGTTAGACCAGTTAGGCTATACGTTCCAACCCACTGTGGATACTAACGGAACTGCAAGTCGGAAAGGAGGCATTATTGATGTATTTCCTGCCGATTCTAAATCACCCTTGAGAATTGAGTTCTGGGGTAACCGTATAGAAACCATTCGGTTTTTTGACCAGTTAACGCAACGTTCGTCCCAACAAACTAATTCGGCATCCATTTCACCTGCTAAAGAAATCCTCCCTAAATTTATTAACGAAGGATTAGTCACTCAACTGCTTGAAAAAATTGATTCTTCTAATTGTTCTACAGAAACAAAGAATAAATTAACTTCAGAAGTTGAATTTATAAGATCGGGTACCGAAATTGAGGAGGTAGGATTTTATACAGGGCTGTTCAGTCATGGTTCATTAATAGATTACGTAGAAGATGATTTTATTCTAATAACGTGTTCCCTTTCAGAAATTGATGGCCAAGCATCAGAATACGAGAAAAGGTCTGAAAATATTCGAATTGCAAAAGAACTCAGAGGGGAAATCCCAATTAATTTCCCTCCACCGCATTTTCCCTGGACTGAAATCAAGGACAAATTAGGGAAATTCAAGAAAGTTTTGGACCTTACTCAATGGGGTGCCACTGATTTGGATAGGAATAAAACACACCTCATTCCTTTCACTCAACCTCCTGATTTTTCAGGCAATTTGGACCAGTTAGACATTGAAATAGAACGCTTGATGCGCGAAAAAGCACAAGTAATAGCAGTCACTGGACATTCCATCCGGGTTAAGGAAATTCTACGTAAATATATTCAAGATACAGAACGTCAATCTACATTGTTTGATCACCCAATTCCTTGTTCAGTAATGGTAGTGCAAGAAGAAGGGGGATCCATAACGGATGGATTTACTATCGATATAAATGGACAGAAATTGGTATTGTTGACTGATACAGAAATATTCGGGTCTGTGAAACAAGCCTCACGTGCTAAAAGAGATTTGAAACATCGCGAGGCCCTTCTAGCAGAACTGGAACCAGGATCCTATGTGGTTCATGTTGAACATGGGATCGCCAAATTTGTCGGAACAGGCAAACCTGACCCCTCTGACAACAATGGATCAGAATTTCTAATATTGCATTACGCCCAGGGGGATAAGATTTATGTTCCGCTTGAACACCTTGACAGGATTACTCCATACGTCGCGCCTCTTGACAATCCTCCATCTTTAACTCGACTTGGCGGCCAAGAATGGCAGAAAGCAAAGTCAAGAGCGGCACGATCAACTCAGCACCTAGCCGCCGAACTTCTGACTCTGTATGCATCAAGAGAATTGGCCAAAGGCCATTCATTTAAATCTAACACCAAATGGGAGAAGGAACTCGAAGAATCTTTCCCTTATGTGGAAACACCAGATCAAGCAGCCGCAATAGAAGACGTTAAACAAGATATGGCTAAGATCAAGCCTATGGACCGATTGATCTGTGGCGATGTGGGTTATGGAAAAACAGAAATAGCAATTCGAGCCGCATTCACCACTGTAATGGAAGGTAAGCAAGTTGCTGTTCTGGTCCCAACAACTGTACTCGCTCAGCAACATTATTCGACCTTCGAACAACGTCTCGGAGCATACCCAGCATCGATAGAAGTCCTAAGTAGGTTCAAAAAAAATGCAGAACAACAGACCATTTTAAGCGGCTTATCCGACGGTAGCATAGATATATGCATTGGAACTCATAGGCTAGCTCAAAAAGATGTGAATTTTAAACAGTTAGGTTTAATCATAGTAGACGAGGAGCAAAGGTTCGGTGTGGTACATAAAGAACGCTTACGACAATTGAGAACAGAAGTTGAGGTTCTTACATTGACTGCGACTCCTATCCCAAGGACTTTGCACATGTCTCTATCTGGAGTGCGAGACATGAGCATAATTGACACAGCCCCAGGCGAAAGACTACCTGTCAAAACTTACGTTTCAGAATTTAATGATTCCCTAATTAGAGAAGCTGCCTTAAGAGAGATTGATAGACAAGGCCAGGTCTATTTCCTGCACAATCGAGTCCAAAATATTGACTATATGGCTGAATACATAAAGAACTTGATCCCTGAAGCAAGCGTGTCGATAGCCCATGGTCAAATGCCTGAAAAACAACTGGAACAGTCAATGGTAGCATTCGCTGATGGGACTACGAATATCTTGGTATGCACCACCATCATCGAATCCGGGCTAGACATACCAAATGTGAATACTTTAATTGTTAATAGAGCAGACACCTTCGGTTTATCTCAGCTTTACCAACTCCGGGGACGAGTTGGCAGGAGTGCCCGCCGAGCATACTCTTACTTCCTAATACCTCAATCAGCCAATCTTACCGAATCTGCTGAAAAAAGACTCAAAGCCATGTTGCGTGCAACAGAACTAGGTGCTGGATACCAAATTGCAATGAAAGACCTAGAAATCAGGGGCGCAGGGAACATATTAGGCTCAGAGCAAAGTGGGCACATTCATGCTGTTGGATTCAACCTATACAATAAACTTTTATCGGCGGCTGTAGAGCAATTAAGAGCAAACAGAACTTCAGTTGACCAAAGTGATCCTCAAAATACTCCCAGCAGCGAAAATCCCCAACTAGAGGAAGGGTGGGCTGAAAAAGCCTTGAGACCACAAAATACACCTGTAGTAGATATAAACATTCCTGCGAGTATTCCTTCGGCCTACATAGAGGATCTTTCAACTAGGCTTAGTATGTATCGTCGACTTATCAGCCTACAACACAATGATGCAATCATTGGTATTGAAGAGGAAATTAGAGACAGATTTGGCCCAATTCCCACCGTAGTACAAAACCTTTTTTATGTTATAAGACTTAAATTACTGGCCAATACTTGTGGAGTTGCATCAATTGTCCGCGCTGGCGAAATGATTATAGTTGGGTTGTTTGAAGAAACTGGAGGTGCTCGCCAAGCACTTCAACGGCGTATGGACAAAGGAATTACTGTAGGTAATAAGCAAATCAGGTTCGATCTGGAAGTTCTTGGTATTCAATGGCAAAATTGTCTTGAAAACACGTTAATATCTTTAAATGACTTCAAGAGCGAAATTGACCATAGAATTAATTCTACTGCGCACTAACTAAAGACAAAACAATACTTTCAATATAGCTCAATCACTTCGGACATTTGATCAATTTTTTCTATCCTTGGGAATTTTTTGAATGAATCTTTGGTATTATCTCTGTCTATCAAAACGGGAAGTATTCCAGCATTCTTTGCACCTTCAACATCAGACAAAATTTGATCGCCAACATGCATAGCTTGCCAAGGATCAACATTTGCTTTGACCAAGCCTGCTTGAAAAATTCGTTCGTGAGGCTTTTCCACACCAACTTCTAATGAAGTCACTGCAAAATCCAAATGCCCTAAGAGATTGAAGCTACTAAGTATTTGTTGGCTACCTTTATTCATATTAGATATGAGGCCCAAAACCAGACCTCTTTTTTTAAGCGCAGCCAGACCTGTTATGACATCGTCGAATAGCGCCATTTCGTACGGAATTTGTAACACTCGATCCCATATTGCTGACGATAGTGATTCATCAATCTCAATTCCAGATCCACTTACTACTAGCTTTTCATACCTCGCAAAAAAAACGTTTTTCTCTCCATCATCCATTAGTCTTATGGGTATTCGCGAATTTTGTTTGGCCATATATTCATCAGCTAATGCGTAGCCCGCAAGAGTACCTTCTGGTGTCAATTCAATCCCAAAGTAGTTGCAAGCTTCTGATTGGATTTCATAACGCGAAGGCTTAAATCCCGCCAATGTCCCATATAGATCAAAAAAAACAGCTTTAATCATTATTAAGATATGATATCAGCCATAACGGTGGTGAGAATATACATGGAGAAGCTATGAAAGCAGGAAAATTACCATTAGATCTCCTTACAAAACTGTTGCATACAATACCGATCGAGGATCCCAGGGTAGTAGTTGGACCGGCATCGGGAGAAGACGCAGCAGTACTAGATATGGGTGACCATTATCTAGTGGCCAAAACGGACCCCATTACTTTTGCTACGGAATTGGTAGGTTGGCATGCCGTACAGATAAATGCTAACGACCTCGCTGTTATGGGTGCTACTCCCAAGTGGTTTATGTGCACTCTTCTGCTCCCGGAAGGAACATCTGAACAAAAGATCTCATCTATTTTTCAACAAATACACGAGGCCTGTACTGACCTTGGAATTACACTTATAGGAGGACACACAGAAATCACCTACGATTTACCTCGTCCAATAGCAATAGGGTGCATGCTCGGTGAAGTTGCAAAAACAAATGTAATCCTCACCTCTAATGCTTCTCCTGGAGATTCGATTATTTTGACTAAAGGTATAGCCATTGAGGGTACATCCATCCTAGCCAACGATTACTCCAATGAGTTGCTCGAAAAAGGTGTCAGTAAGGCCTTGATACAAAAAGCCTCCAGATTTTTACTTTGTCCTGGCATAAGTGTCGTTAAAGATGCCCAGATAGCACAGAGTAATGCCAACATCCACTCCATGCATGATCCTACAGAAGGAGGTATCGCTACCGGACTTCTTGAAATTGCTGCAGCGGCCGGTGTTGGTTTGAAGGTATATCTTGAAAATATACCGATCCTGCAGGAATGCAAGGCTTTTTGCGATGCACTCGGAATAAATCCACTGGGCCTTATAGCGTCTGGAGCTCTATTGGCAACTTTACCCAAAAACGAAGTCCCGGAATTAATACGATCCATGGCAAAACACGAAATTCCTGTGTTTGAAATTGGGCAAATAACCGAAGCAACCGATGGGGTTCAACTAATTGTTTCTGGTAAAGAACTCAGTCTTCCAGTATTTGAAAGAGATGAACTGGCCCGCTGGCTGTCTCAAGATTGATTCAGAGGAATTACATTTAGAGCATAGGCAACAAATTACAAATTCCATTATAATTACATCAGATTGCTCAATCGTTTTAGGGAATGCTACGCTTGTTTACTGAGGCCAAATTGAGGTGATAGTGTGCCAGAAACTTATGAAATAAACTGGGCCGTTGTGCTTATGACAGCTGCCGTGGGAATGACGTCAATATTTGCAATGTTTCTTATCTCATATTTCATAGCTCCCCGAAGACCATCCAAATTGAAAGATATTCCTTACGAGTGCGGTATAGCTCCATCTAAATATCACTGGTCCCAAATCCAGATACGATATTACGTGTTTGCAATTCTTTTTCTGATATTCGATATAGAGGCTGTATTTTTGTTTCCCTGGGCTCTGGTATTCATAAAGTCTGCACCAATAGTTTTCTACGAAATGTTGGTATTCATCGGAATTCTATTTTTCGGGATCGTATATAGCTGGAAACTGGGGGTATTACAATGGAAATAGTCAATCCTCCAGAAGAAGAGCAGTCCCATGGGAATATCCCCGCAAACAGTGTTTTTGACCAGGTCTTGCCAAACGCCTTAGTTGCTAAGTCATCAGAACTCTTTGCACTTAGCCGTAAATCTTCCCTCTGGACCCTCTCATTCGGACTAGCGTGTTGCGCCATTGAAATGATAAGCACACACATGTCTCATCATGACTTGGACCGTTTTGGAATTGTAACTTGGCCATCACCCCGCCAAGCTGATGTCATGATCGTTGCAGGTACAGTGGTCAAGAAAATGGCTGATCCAATAAAACTCTTGTACGAACAAATGCCTGACCCTAAGTGGGTTATCGCCATGGGAAGTTGCGCAACTAATGGAGGTCCTTACTACAAATCATATTCGGTTGTAATGGGCGTAGATCACATAATACCGGTGGACGTGTATGTGCCCGGGTGCCCACCCAGACCAGAGGCACTCATGTATGGCATTCTTCAGCTTCAGAAAAAAATTTCAAGTGACGCTAAAGCTATTGGGGGACCCTCAGATAAATGAGCATAATCCCACAAGGGGAGGACGGCTCGATGCGTGATTCAAAAAGCCCTCTTTCCAATTTAGTCGCTGAACTTCTAGCAGAATTCGATGTTGAAATTGAAGATTGTATGGATGAGACCGTAGTGAAATTCAATCATGAAAATATTGTTCCAATAGCCAAGATTATCAAATTTGATTCAAGGTTGGATTGCGACTATCTTCGTTGTCTTTCTGCAGTTGACTACAAAGACCGAATAGAAATCGTTTATCATCTCTCCTCGCTTGAAAAACGACATAAGCTGATCCTGAAAACTTCTTTAACTCCCGAATATCCAACAATTTCATCTGTAGTATCTGTTTGGCCAGGTTCAAACTGGTTTGAAAGGGAGGCTCATGATTTGTACGGTGTTGAATTCGAAAATCACCCATCGCTTTTACCGTTGTTACTATACGAAGGTTTTGAAGGACATCCCGGATTAAAAAGTTTCCCGTTCCACGAGTACAACGAATGGTAGGGTTTTCACCCAATAAAGATGCATATATCTGAACTGACAGAAAACACTGGCGACACAATTGACCTAATGATAAATATGGGGCCTCAACATCCCAGCACGCATGGCGTATTTCGGTTAGTAATCTGGGTAGACGGGGAACGTATTACACGAGCCGAACCTCACATCGGATATCTACACAGAGGGTCTGAAAAACTGTGTGAAGATGAAACATACAGCCAAATAATTACTCTGTTTGATCGTCTAGACTACGTAGCTAATCTAAATTGTGAACTCGCTTTCTGCCTAGCGGTAGAAAAACTGATGGAACTAGAAATTCCAGACAGGGCCAGCTACATCAGAATTATACTGTGTGAGTTAAACAGGATAGCTAGCCACATGCTGTTCTATGGCGTTTACGGTTTGGACATAGGGGCTATCACTCCTGTTTTGTACGGTTTTAGGGAAAGAGAGAGGATACAGTCCCTTTTCGAAAGCGTAACAGGAGCTCGAATGATGCACAATTTCATACGAATTGGAGGAGTGAAACAAGACCTGCCGGATAATTTTTCAAAGCAAATATCTACTATAACTGACGAGCTTGAGAGGGGGATCGACGAGTGTGATAGCCTGCTTACAAATAACGAAATGTTCCTCGCTCGTACAAAAGGCGTTGGCACCATAGACCCTAAAACTTCAATAGACTTAGGCTTGACTGGGCCATCACTCAGAGCGGCTGGCGTTATCGAAGATATCCGCATATCTGATCCATATTCGATATATGACAGGTTCGATTTTTCCATTCCCGTTGGTTCAAATGGCGACTGCTGGGACCGCTATTACGTCAGAGTTGAGGAGATGAGGCAATCTCTAAAAATTATCACCCAATGTATTCAACAAATGGAATCAGGACCTGTATCTGCCAAGGTCCGTCGTATTGCTCGTCCACCAGCGGGAGATGTGTATTTGCGAACGGAATCACCCCGCGGTGACTTCGGAGTCTATTTAGTAAGCGATGGAAGCCCAAAACCTTATCGGGTAAAGGTCCGCGCACCATCATTTGCAAATCTCCAAGCACTGCAGCATTTACTAAGAAATTCTTATGTTGCAGACGCAGTGGTTATTCTTGGATCAATTGATATAATTTTGGGAGAGGTAGATAGATGAATTCACCAGAATTCTTCAAGTACACCATGTTAACCCTGGCACTTTTCTCATTTCTGTCAATCACAGTCCTGATCCTAACCTGGATGGAGCGAAAAACACTCGCGAGGATTCAAATGCGATTGGGTCCTATGCACGTAGGATTTCATGGAATGCTCCAGCCACTAGCGGATGCTGTAAAGTTAATTCTTAAGGAAGATATCCTCCCGTCTTGGGCGGACAAAAAAATTTACTGGGCAGCGCCCATTATTGTGTTTGTTCCAATACTTTTGATATGGGTAACCATACCAATGTCCCAAGAAATTGTTCTACGTAATATGGAAATGGGTCTATTCTATATCGTCGCAATATCTGTACTTTCCGTAATGGGTTTAGTAATGGCTGGCTGGGGCTCAGCAAACAAATACGCCATACTGGGAGGCCTTAGGGCAACAGGCCAACTAATCAGCTATGAAATTCCGCTCATAATGTCAATACTGGCCATCGGAATTCTAGCCCAGTCCCTCGATCTCAGGAAAATTGTTGATCAACAGCATATGGTGTCCAATTTCTTAGTTCAGCCATTGGGATTGTTCATATTCTTTACAGCAGGCCTTGCAGAATTAGGTAGAACTCCCTTCGATATTCATCACGCTGAATCGGAGGTGGTGGGAGGACCATTTGTTGAATACAGTGGAGCGCACTGGGCAGTTTTCTATTTAGCAGAATACATGAATACATTTACTATTGCAGCTCTAACTGTATTATTATTTCTGGGTGGGTGGCGGTGGCCAGATATGCCATTTGAAGGAACACTACACGATTTTGTGTCACTCGGCTGGTTTCTCTTCAAAACATACTTGGTAGTACTGGTAATTTTTTGGATCAGAGGAACTTATCCACGGTTACGCATAGATCAACTCATGGCTTTTGGATGGAAAATTCTTGTCCCATTTTCGTTCCTGAACATCATACTCACTAGTTTCGTATTGTTTTATGAATGGCCTCTTTGGGTCCTTAGTGTTCTTTCCTTAGCATCATTGTCAGGAATTATCTATCTAATAAACAATGTTTCAAAGTCTGACGGGACAGAAATGTCTGTTACTCTATATAGCGCCAGTGAACTCAGGGCAACCGTTGCTAATGAGAGTGAAATTGATCATACTTAAGATGTTATCCGAATGGCTACTTACCAAATATAACGTTTCGATATCGAACACATATCTAAATTAAAGTGATCAGAGAAGTTACCAGAAAACCCAGATTTTATTTAACAGCTAATACAAAGAATCAAGGCCCTTAATTCAGTATGCTAGGATTCATCGAAGGCCTCATAGTAACTATCACAACAGCCCTAAGACGCCCAGTTACTGCCCAATATCCAGATCCATCAAAACGCATCCCTGTAGCCAAGGCGTACATGGGTTTCCCAGCCCTGACTTTCGATTCAGAGGTGAGAGAACCCTACTGTACTGGGTGTATGGTATGCATTCGAGAATGTCCAACACAATGCATGAGCGCAACTATGCAAGACAACCCCCTAAACGCTACCGGTGAAAGCAGACGAAAAAAGATCGTTGATCAATTCGAAATTAACCTCAGTAGATGCATACTATGCGGAATATGTGTTGATGTGTGTAACTTTGATGCCATAGTCATGAGTCACGAACATGAACTCGGTAATTATCAACGGAATGGGAACAGGGTTGATTTGGCAGATCTTCTCAACATGGGCAAAGATTTCCAAATTGAAACAAACTGGGTTCCATCCCAACCTGATAAAAATAGCGGCTTACCCAAAGACAAAACATTCATAAAATTTGAGCTACCTGACTCTGATAAGAATGGTGTTGGTTAATGCTTGCGCCGAGTATAATACTTTTCTACGCCGCCGCCACCCTGACACTAGGAGGTGGACTGGGAGTGGTCATGGCTCGCAATATAGTGTACGCCGCCCTGGCCTTGCTAATTTCATTGATGGGAGTGTCTGGCATTTTCCTTCTGGCGTTTGCAGAATTTTTGGCACTTGTACAGATACTCATATATGGCGGCGCCGTAATAATAGTGATTTTATTTGCCTTGATGTTGACGCGTATAGAAGATTTTTCTCAACTTTCAGACCATCCCCAATGGCCTATTGGAGCTGGAGTAGCAGGATTGCTGTTCTTCGTAATGGTTGCGTCCATAGTGGCAACGCAAGTTCGGACAGAATCTGAGAGAACTAGCGTGGAATTTAAAGAATTAGGCAATATACTCTTTACAGAATGGGCGATACCTTTCGAAGTAGCATCCCTTGTGTTACTTGTAGCTCTGATAGGAGCAGTCATACTGGTCAGGGTTAATGGTGAACGCAATTGATAGAACTGGCTCATTTTCAAATACTTAGTGCAGCGTTGTTCTGTTTGGGGCTGTACGGTGTTTTAGCTCGAAAGAGTGCCCTCCTCATATTGATGTCCATCGAGCTGATGTTAAATGCCGTCAACATCAATTTGATAGGATACTCAGCTTTAGCGGAATCCTCTGCTCCACATAGGGCGTTGGGACAAGTATTGGTGATTTTTGTGGTCACAATAGCAGCAGCGGAATTGGCTCTGGCGGTAGCAATTATTCTTCGTTTGTACAGAAATTTAAAATCTGTTGACGTTGACAAAATATCTAGTATGAAGTGGTAGACATCAAACTAATTGGGAGAGCATTGCAAACAAGTGACTAATGAAGATGATCACAAAGAAGAAACATGGGCAAAATAGATGTCATTCACTGAGTTCCTAGGTGCTGAATCGGCTTGGTTCATTCCGGCAATCAGTGCATCTGCTTTCCTCATCATATTGGTCTTTGGCCGTTTTCTGCCTGACCGTGGCGCTATTATTTCAATCTTTGCTATTGGCCTAGGGCTTGTCTTATTCTGGCCAATTCTGACAGATGTGATAGATACGGGAGCATCCGCCGCCAAGATCACTTGGTTTTCTGTCGGGGACACCATAATTAGTATAGGTATCACCGTAGACCTCTTATCTGTGACAATGCTCGGCTTAATTACGTTAGTTTCTTTGCTGGTCCAGATATATTCAGTCGGCTACATGAAGGGAGAGCCTCGGTATAGCTGGTATTTCGCCTTGCATGGACTGTTTGCAGCCACAATGACCGCATTAGTCCTAGCTGACAACTTACTTTTCCTATATTTTGCATGGGAGCTTGTAGGTCTTTGTTCATACCTACTGATAGGATTTTGGTTTGATCGGAAGCCGGCAGCTGAAGCGGCCAAAAAGGCTTTTATTACTACTCGTATTGGAGACGTTGCCCTACTCATTGGAATAATAATCCTATTTAATGCTACAGGCCATTTCGAAATTTCGACAATCATCCATGTTGTAGAACAGGGGGGCGTCAACAACACCCTGCTCACAACCGCTTCGTTGCTCATATTTATAGGGGCGATGGGAAAATCAGCTCAATTTCCACTACATGTCTGGTTACCTGACGCCATGGAAGGGCCAACACCTGTCAGTGCCTTGATACATGCAGCAACAATGGTAGCCGCGGGAATTTATCTGGTAGCGAGAGTTCTTCCTGTATTCGAAGGCGCAATGTACGTAATGATGATCATAACATCCGTCGGAACTATAACTTTCTTGCTGGGGAGCACTCTTGCATTGGTAGCGACTGACATAAAACGCATACTGGCATATTCAACTATCAGCCATTTGGGATTAATGATGCTTTCGCTCGGTTCATTTGGAGCTGGAGCAGCAATATTACATCTTGTTGCACACGGTTTATCCAAAGCGCTCTTGTTTCTAGGAGCAGGTAGTATTATGCACAGCCTGAATGGCGAAACCTCCATATGGAAGATGGGCGGGTTAAGAAAGGCCATGCCTATTACAACAATCTCCTTCCTTATTGGAGCAGCTTCACTGGCTGGAATAGCTCCGCTTTCTGGATTCTTCAGCAAGGATGAGATATTGATTGCTGTGGCCGATAAAAGAGGGCCTTTGCTTCTTGCAACAACACTTGTCGGAGTATTGATCAGTTCGATATACATGGGAAGACTGTCATTGGTTGTGTTCTTCGGTAAACTCCGGACAAGGCAGGCAGACATACATGAATCCCCATTAACAATGACCATGCCTTTGGTTTCCCTAGCAATAATGGTTGTCTGCGTAACAGTAATTGCTCTGCCTTGGGGCGATTCGTATAACGGATTCGTATATTTTCTGACTGGAGAACATAAATTCCATTTTGATATCGTACTTGCTAGTACCACTTTGGGAATCGTCTTCTCTGGACTAGTTGCAAGTTGGATCATTTATGGCAATGAAGGGTCAAGACACCAAGTAATTGCTGGGCGATTTAATTTTGTATACCGAATTATCTTGAATACTTATTACTTGGACCGACTTTATCAATGGATGGTAAACACTATTGTACTGGCTGCAAGTAAATCAATATCCCAATTTGACCGTATGGTTATAAATGATACTGGCGTTGACCAACCAGCTGCTTTTGTCATGATATCAGCGGTAAGAGCGAGATACCTGCAAACCGGTAAGGTCTATAACTATGGAGCTGTTATGGCCGTAGGAATATCACTAATTATTTTATTTTGGTGGTTATTGAAATGAAGAATTTCCTTAGCTTGAATATTTCGAGCTTTTCCCATCAAAAAATGGACGTCTCTCTAGGAAAGATTGATGCTAGATAAATACGCCTTAGCAATACTTATCGCACTTCCATTATTGGTTGCTGCGCTATTTATAGCCATTCCAAGTCGATACATTGATGCAATCAGGCGATTGTCCATATTATCAGCAACCGTTTCTTTGTTTTTGTCTGTTTATGTATTTGTACGTTACTATTTTGTAGGAAGCGATGACGCAGGACTCCAATTCAGCCAAAATTGGCATTGGATGGAACTTCCGGGAACTGGTCCACTGTCAGCAAGTGGCATATCACTCTTCCTTGGTATAGACGGGATTTCTGCACCAATGATTTTGTTGACTGGAATAGTGATGTTCACTGGAGTTTTAATATCTGTTGGCCTTCACGATCACGGCAAAGATTTTTTCATTTTATATTTTATGTTGATTGCTGGGGTATTCGGTGTATTCGTTTCGATGGATATGTTTTTCTTCTTTTTCTTTTACGAACTCGCTGTATTGCCAATGTATCTACTTATAGGAGTCTGGGGTAGTAGCAGTTCTTTCAAGTCATTTAACCGAACAAAAGAATACAGCGCTATGAAGCTGGTTTTATATTTGGTTGCTGCCAGTATATTGATTTGGGTTAGCATACTAGCTATTTTCGTAGAGAGCGGCCTCGGTACTTTCAACATTGTAGAACTTTCCAAAATTTCTTTGTCAGAAGATTTCCAAAAAATCTTCTTCCCATTACTCATGATAGGTTTTGGAGTACTTGCGGGATTATGGCCATTCCATACTTGGTCTCCGGACGGACATGTGGCAGCTCCAACCGCTGTTTCGATGGTGCATGCTGGGGTTCTCATGAAGCTCGGGGCTTTCGGCATACTGCGTATTGGGATGACTATTTTGCCTGAAGGTGCAGAATTCTGGATGCCCGTTCTAATCGGGCTTGGGACAGTTAACGTAATCTACGGAGCACTGTCTGCAATGGCCCAAAGTGATCTAAAATACATCATTGGCTATTCGAGTGTGAGTCACATGGGATACGTATTAATGGGTATAGCAACACTCCATTCATTAGGCGTCACAGGTGCCATATTACAGATGTTCTCTCACGGCATAATGACAGCTGCCTTTTTCGCAGCTGTGGGAGTAATATACAACCGTACCCATACACGAGATATACAAGTCCTCAGAGGTCTTGCTGGCCGTATGGGCATAACTGTTTCTATATTTACCATAGCAGCACTAGCTTCTATAGGATTGCCTGGCCTGAGCGGATTTGTGGCGGAACTGCTTGTATTCCTCGGGTTATTCGCAACATATCCAATACTGGGAGCACTAGGAGTTATTGGTGCGGGAATCACAGCTGTGTACATTCTTAGACTTTTGTCCAGTACCTTTTTTGGTCCTGTCGGAGAACAATCCACAATTTACACTGATGCAACAAGAACAGAAGTTTTATCCATGTCAGTTCTGGCAGGCTTCATCCTACTGGTAGGTTTGTTTCCTTTCCCGTTTATAGAAGTGATCGGTGACAGTGTTGACCAACTTCTCATGCATGTCCAAGGTGCCAGATGAATGATCTAATACTATTCTTGCCTGAGCTTCTGATAGCTAGTCTGTCATTTTTGATTATCTCTATAGATATTTTTTATCGACCTGCTGGGAAAAACTTGATCCCTTTGCTTACAATAACATCGTTATTGGCAATTCTAACCTACTCCTTAGTTGGAATTTGGAACACTGAGGGAAGTATCTATGACGGGTTGCTGGTAGTAGATAAATTCTCAGTCTTTTTCAAGTCTTTTTTTATAATCTTAGTAGTAATTATTATCCTAGCTTCCGTAGACTATGTTAAAACCCACTTAGAATACCGCGGAGAATACTACGGGATATTGCTCTTCACGTTGGTAGCCATGATGCTGATGGTGTCATCAAGGGAATTGCTCACATCATACATATCTCTCGAATTATTGAGTTTCGGATTATACGTATTGGTAGCATATGAAAGATTTAATCTCAAATCTAATGAAGCTGGCACTAAATATATTCTTCTAGGCGCACTCTCATCAGCATTTCTGCTATATGGAATTAGCCAAATATACGGACTTCTAGGCACAACTCGTTATGATGAAATCAACAACGCTATGATTTCGATGTCCGATATCTCTCCTGGAGTTATGGTTGGCATGCTAATGCTAGTAGCAGGACTGGGCTTCAAAGTGGCAGCGGTGCCTTTCCACATGTGGGCTCCAGACACATATGAGGGAGCACCTATTCCAGTTGCGGCATACATAGCAGTCGGTTCCAAATCAGCTGCATTTGCTTTGATTTTAAGGTTATTTAGCGAAGCATTCATTCCAGTTATAGCTAGCTGGCAAATCATAATGATAGTTTTGTCGGTATTAACAATAGTCATTGGTAATTTGGGCGCCTTGGTCCAACAAAACATAAAACGGCTGCTCGCATACTCTGGGATTGCACATTCTGGATATCTTTTGATGGGAATTTCTGTTTTAGCTACCCACCAGTTTGATCGAAGCATTTCAACTGAATTTCTTGCGCTTGTCTCCACAGGGATAATTTTTCACATTGTGGCTTACTCAATATCAAATATGGGAGCATTCCTGTCAGCCACCGCAATATTGAATACAACTAGAAATGAAGACATATCCTCAATGGCAGGTTTCTCAAAGAAATCGCCTGCTGTAGCAATAATATTCACATCATCTCTTTTTTCCCTGGCAGGCCTCCCAATTTTCGTGGGCTTTATTAGCAAATTTTATCTATTCAATGCAGTCGCAGTACAAGGATTCTTGTGGTTTGTTGGGATAGCAATCCTAGCCAGTGTCATATCGCTATATTACTATCTGATGGTAATACGACAACTTTACATTGAACCAGCGGCTGAAACTGGTATCGTCCGTATCTCTAAAACAACTATACTCACACTTTCATTACTGTTTGCAGGAATGATCCTGTTAGGAGTTTACCCAGACCCCTTGGTGAGCGTGATCCATTCTGCAAGTGAGACTCTTGCATACTGATCTATGGTAACTACCTTGAATCACCTAGAACTTTGGCTGAACCATTCTATACACTATTTAATTATTGTTACTATAGGAGATTTTGGATGACCAACGAATCCAATGTGGAAAATTTTTCTAGCGCCATGGTTGTGGTGGCCCATGCTGACGATGCAGAATATGGATGCTCCGGCACCGTAGCTAAACTTTGCAGCAATGAGTTGGAACTAGTGTACGTAATTTGTACTGACGGCAGTAAAGGCAGCTCCGATCGACATTTAACCCAGAAACAATTGTCCGCTATGAGAAAAAATGAACAAATAGCCGCCGGCAAAGTACTTGGCCTAAAAGATGTAGTTTTTTTGGGCCATGAGGATAGCATGCTGGAACCTACTCTCCAACTTCGCAAAGACATCACCCGACAGATACGCAAATACAAACCCGATATTGTCATCACAACATATCCCGCTCGTAGCTTAGACGGAAAAGGCTGGGGTGTAGGTCATCCAGATCATATTGCAGCTGGAGAAGCAACCCTATCTGCTATTTTTCCAACTGCCAGAGATCATCTGACATACCCTGAATTACTGGCGGATGGCCTAGAACCACATAAAGTTTCCGAAGCTTGGATAATGGGGCATCCTGAACCAGACCATTTTGTTGATGTAACCGATCATATGGACACTTCCATCAGAGCGCTGCTCCAACACACAAGCCAACTTGGAGGCAGGCCAGAAGATGAAATCCGCAAGAGAATGCTCGATATGCGCAGCGAGAAAGCAAAAGGCAAAGGCATCAAATATGCAGAATCATTTAGGAAATTCACCTTCGGCCAATAGGTGAAACTCTGGCCTACATTCTTGAACGATCCTTTTGCGTAAGGTAAGGCTCTACTTGCCGTACAAATTCTTCCAAAGATTCATCGGCTGACAACTCGCTGTTATCGATGGTGATTTTTTGTTTTATGCTCGAAGCAAGATACGCATTTTCAAATCTATTTAATACAAGATCTATATCTTGGCTTTTTATAACTTGTTTATCGTGCGGTGCCTTGGCCATGCGAGTCCTGATTATTTCGCCTCTGGATTTGGTTAATACCAATATTGTTTCAGGTGCAAACTCTATATTTAGTTCTTCAATTTTTTTTGAATGTACCTTCCTATCTCCAGGCTGACCATCTCCACCATAGCCATAATACAAATCTCCATAAATTGTATCTTCAAAATAGTACCCCACCACAATTCCATCAGTGTCACGACCAGACGGAGTATGATAGTAAAGATTATGTCGCTGAGCTGCTTCCTTCACTCTGGTACTAAGTGATAAGTAGTCTTGTTGCTCTTTTTCGGTCATATCCGATGGATGGTTTATCACATTGGGAATCTTCCAATGGTCATGCACTAGCCCAAATCCTTCGCCCATGGTTTTCGTACCCCATCTGCTGATGTTGTAACCCAAAGTGGTTGTACCTGAGTACTCGCAACCAATAATTATTACCCTCATACTGACTCCTCAGACATTAAGTAGATTTGGTCCTTCGAAATTTATCTGTCGTGAAAATTCATTTGGTATAAAATATGCCTTGATGAGTATCATCGGTTCTAATGAAGCTAATAACGGCGCTCCATTTCACCCACAGGTACCTCTATCAAGCTTACCGCGTCGGCTCCTATTGCTTTATTCAAAGCAGCTTCAAGCTCGTCTGCTTCTTGAACTCGAACACTGGCTACGCCATATGATTCGCCTAGTTTCACAAAATCTGGATTGTGTAATTTAGTTCCAATAATGTGACCTTCAAATTCTTCCTTTTGTGCCCTAAGTACATTCCCGTAGGCATTGTCATTAAACACAACAATAATCACATTTATTCCATGTTGAACCGCTGTGGCAATCTCTTGGGAATTGTAGAGAAGCCCACCATCGCCAGACAGGGCCAATACCGGGTCATTCGGTTTGGCAATTTTAGCCCCCAGGGCAATTGGGAGTGTGTGACCCAAAGTCGCGTGCGAAGCTGTTAAATACGTATTGGGTTCAAAAACAGGATAATAGTTACGGCTGTAATATCCCATTTGAGTCATGCCTTGGACCAATATTCCATTGGAAGGCATAGCTTGCCTAATAGATTTGATGAACGAAGCCTGAGGCTCAAGCTGCTCGCTTGGCGCATATCTACCTTCCTTAATCGAGTCCAAAATCGCAGTATTCTCAAAAGTTGTTCTTTGGTCAAGAGCAATGTTTAACTCATCCAGATTAGTCAGGTGATCTCCTACAACCTCTATTGGTTTGATATTATCGACTGGTATCTCATTTGGAACAGTATCCAGTGTGATAACACGTTTGTCCTTCAACAAATCTGCGTTGGCTTTTACATCCCCAATAATGAAAAAAAGATCTCTTTCTCGCATCCATTCAGCAAGCGGAGCATATCTCATGTTTAACATACCCATCGACAGTGGGTGATGGTCAGAAATCACTCCCTTGGCCTCCGGTGAAGTTAATACAGGTGCTTGCAATTTCTCAGCCAAGCGCGTTAATGAATCTGACGACTCTGAACCCAAGCGCTGTCCGACTATTATGACTGGCTTCTCACATTTAGTAACTACACCTGATATTCGATTAATGATTTCTTTACTTGGGCGAGTTTTAATGGCTGGAGAAGGTTCTCTTAATTCAATATCTGTAGTGCCAGCTAAAACGCGGTGCGGCACTTGAAGATAAACTGGTCCAGACCGACCAGATCTAATTTCACTGAAAGCCTCATGAACAGCATCTGGTATGTCAGATGCCTCATCCACTTTCGCGGCCCACTTTGTTATACCCTTCACAAATCCTATTTCATCTTCAACATGTCGATCATTATGTCCATCTCCAGAAATTACCACCATGGGCGACCCTTGATTATAAGCGCCAGTGATCCCTGCCATAGAGTTGTACATGCCTGGACCAGGCAGAACCAGAATCGCTGCGGGCTTTCCAGATACCCGTGCATATCCATCAGCCATATATGAAGTTGCTTGTTCATGTCTGGTACCTATGTATCTAATATTAGGCTCCAAATACAATCCATCTACCGCTTCATACTGACCAGCACCAGGCACCCCAAACACCACCTCAATACCTTCCAGGGCCAGGGCTCTAGCTAAAACTTGACCGCCTGTAATTCGTGACACTATCCACCTTCCTATTTTTTTCCCTTAGATAAATTTACCGCTAAAATATATCAATGCAATTGGATTCTGTAAAAGGCTTCGAGCACGAATGATTTCACATATTCCTAGTTTGGTCCTGACTTTTTCCAATTGTTTTTATATCTGGTTCGATCTATAATGCAGGGCGGTGTAAATACCCTAATGCCAATCAATTATTCCCAATTAGAATCTAAGCAAATAATATCAAACAGGCAACACCTTTTGGATGATTCTACTGTCAACTCGTACATTGAAGCAGTGGAGGATCAGTCTAGCGGAGTGACTAATGTCCCCCCTATGGCAATAGCCGCACTTAGCCTCAAGGGCGTCATACAAGACTTAGAAATCCCAGGTGGCACTCTACATGTTGGTCAGGAAATAACATTCAAAAATTCCATCAATACTCCACAAACCCTTCTGAGCCAAGCCGAAGTAATCCAAAATTCACTCAGGGGCAATCAAAGGTTCTTGGTTATTGGGATTATGGTCACAGACGGAGAAGGGAAAGAGGTCATGGAAGCACGAAGTACTATAATGATACCAGAATGATCAAACAAGGAGAGGCGCTGGCAACCATAGAAAAAATTGTATCCCAAGATAAAATCGATGAATACGCTAAAGCAACGGGAGATTTCAATCCGATACATATAAATCGAGCATTTGCAGAGACCACTCAATTCGGCGGCACCATAGCACATGGAATGTTAATAGCTGCATATATATCAGAACTTATGTTCACTGCCTTTGGCTCGAACTGGTCCAACGGAGGATCTATGAAAATAAGATTCCGAGCTCCGGTCAGACCAAATGACAAAATAAAGGTTTGCGCTATAGTTGATGCAATAGAGGTTATCGGAGATTATGAGGAAGTTACTTGCTCGGTAAATGTTTCCAGGCAAAACGGAGAGATTGCTATTTCCGGAAGAACGAAAACTATTATCACTAGTTAAAACCACAGGAGAGTTCTAGTGGTCACTGAAAAAAAAGTTACGCATATTGCTATAGACGCCATGGGAGGAGATTATGCTCCGGCTGAAATCGTTGCAGGAGCGGTTATGGCCGCGAAAGAAGGTAATATCTATTTAAGCCTTGTTGGAGACTACGAACAGGTTAAATCAGAATTATCCAAACACGATTCCAAAGATCTCCCAGTTCAGATAATTCCTTCAGATGGGGTGATTTCTGAAGATGAGCAGCCAGCCCTCGCACTTCGCCAAAAACCAAAGTCTTCGATAATGATCGCGACAGGTATGGTTAAACAAGGAATGGCCGACGGCTGTGTCAGTATGGGTTCCACAGGTGCAGCCATGGCCTCAGCTGCGGTTCTTTTGGGAGTCATCGAAGGTATAGATAGACCCGCTATTGGGGGACCAGTAGTAGGATTAGCTCCTAACACAATAGTTCTTGATGTTGGCTCTAATGTAGATTGTAAGCCGTCCCAGCTTGTTAGCTTTGCTGTAATCGGTGAGGTTTTCGCTAGACAGGTTCTTAAAATTGATCAACCTCGCATTGGCCTCTTAAGCGTGGGAGCAGAGTCCGGGAAGGGGAATAGACAAGTCAAGGAAACAACATCATTACTTGATAATACCCACTTAAGATTCATAGGTAATGTAGAAGCCAACGACATCTTGCACGACAAGGCTGACGTGGTTATATGCGATGGTTTCGTTGGAAATGTTGTGATGAAATTATCTGAAGGTATCGGGAGTGCATTCTCTAGCAAGATACGCTCCATATTGTCAGATCAATTACCTGAAACCTACAAGAATGAAATAGAGCGTATCGCTAAGGAAATTTACGATCTCAGTAATCCTGCAGAATCGTCTGGGGGAGGTCCTATTTTTGGAGTAAACGGCGTCAGCGTCGTAGGACATGGCAGGGTAAAAGCAAGCTCTTTGAAACAGGCTGTTCATATAGCAAAATCAGCAGTTGAGACGAAGTTGGTAGAAAAAATCAATGAAGAATTGGGCAGCATCAGCAAAATGCTTACCTCTAGTGTTAAATCAGGGAGTTAATTTGAGTAATTTTGATCTAGAAGGCAAGGTCTCACTAGTCACTGGAGCATCCAAAGGCATTGGGAGATCAGTTGCACTAAGACTGGCTGAAATGGGTTCAAAAATAGCCATTAATTACAATACATCTGCTGAATCGGCTCACGAAGTATTAGAAACTATTGAATCCAAACACGGGCAAGGCCTGGTGGTACATGCAGACGTAAGTAATTTGGAGCAAGTATCTGCAATGGTAGACAATGTTACCAATCATTTTGGAAGTATCGATATATTAGTTAATAATGCAGGAATTATTGATGATGGACTATTAGTACGTATGGGTGACGATGCATGGAACAGAGTTATCGAAACCAATCTCAATGGAACCTTTTACTGCACTCGGGCAGCATTAAGAGGAATGATGAAAAACAGATGGGGTAGGATAATTAATATCGGATCGGTGGTAGGAATTCGTGGCAATATAGGCCAATCCAACTACTCCGCTTCTAAAGCAGGCATTATAGGCTTCACCAAATCTTTAGCGAAGGAAGTGGCATCTCGCAACATCACTGTCAATGCGGTGACTCCAGGTTACATAAACACTGATACTGTAGACGTATTGGCTCAGAACGTAAAAGATACGATCATGACCTGGATACCGATGGGTCATTTCGGAGAAGTCGAGGATATTTCTCATATGGTAGGTCACATAGCTAGCACCCAGTCTAGTTATCTAACAGGGCAAGTCATAAGTGTCGACGGCGGCATGGCTATATAAAAACGATGTCTTTCATTGGCAAATATGCATTCGTAACAGGCGGATCCCGCGGTATTGGTAAAGCTATCGCGGTTGAGTTGGCTAATCGTGGAGCGCATATTGCATTTAACTATTTCCGCAGCGACTCTGCAGCTTTAGAGACGCAGAAAGAAATAGAATCACTCGGGGTGCAATGTGTGCGAATAAGAGCAAATATCGCAGATAGCTCTAAATTAATCTCTATATTTAAAACGATAGAAAAAGAATTCAAAACCCTAGACATATTAGTTAATAATGCTGCATCGGGAATACAAAGATCAGCAACGGATTTAACAGAAAAGCACTGGGAATGGACTATGAATGTCAATGCTAAGGCAGCTTGGATGTGTTCAATACATGCCTCTCACCTTATGGATAAAGGCGGTAATATTATCAATATTACTAGTCAGGGATCGTCCAAAGTACTGCCTTACTATTTTTCAGTCGGTACGTCGAAGGCTGCCCTAGAATCCATGACAAGATACTTAGCAGTCGAGCTTGCACCGAAAGACATATCAGTTAACGCTGTATCCGGTGGATACGTCAATACCAATGCCCTAGAACATTTCCCGAATCGAGAAGACATGCTTAAAGCTGGTGACCAAACCCTGCCTGGTAGGCCCGTTGAGGCACAAGACATAGCCAAGATGGTAGCCTTCCTATGTACCGATGATGCTGAAATGATCCGGGGTCAGGTAATAACAGTAGACGGAGGAGTATCTCTCCGCAGCTAAATTTGTAGTGTATGTTGATCAGACATTCACATCGAAACAATGCCTAATGCAAACTTATGACAGTCACGGGAAGGCCTCAAACAACACTGGGTAATGAACCTCCAGTCAGATAGGAGTCGATGACTTTAGCTACAATGTCTGGTTTTTCCATGTACATGTTGTGACCAGCACCGTTGATAACTATTGATTTGATTCCAGGTTTTCCTCGAGCTATGTTGCTCAAATCGGAATAATATTGTTGATTATCCTCGCTTAAAATAAATAGGATAGGCTTACTGGTTGCTCTAAACTCTGGCCTCAAATCGTAAAATGTGGCGGATCCGTTATCTAGTTCAAATGTTTTCATAGACCACTTCATAGCGATTGATCCATCATGTAAATCCTGTGTTTCATGTGCAATCACATCTTCTATGACGTCTTCTCTCCATCTACTGGCTATTTTATGCTTTTTTAAATAACCCTTTAGATGTTCACGGTCCTTCCAACTACGATGTTGTCTACTTGAGCGAGACAAAGCTCGATGGTAAAAATCCTCGTCAAACACAAAATCCGGCTCGAGCAGGATCAATGTTTGAAAAATCTCCTCATATCTATTGCTACAAAGCGACATGATTCCTCCGCCAAGAGAGTGTCCAATACCAATAGCATTGGTTATTCTTGTCGCTTTACAGAAAGAGCTCAGATCTTCAACTCTGTCGGCTATGGTGTAACCTGTTTCTGGCCAATCACTATCGCCATAGCCACGTGCATCGATAGCGATAACATTGTATCTTCCATTCAGCTCCCTAGACATAGCGTCAAAGCTTCTACCCGTCCGCATATCACCATGCAGCATCAAAATTTGCGAACCACTGCCTTTCCATTCAACGTAATTGAAATTGATATCTCTGACCTTGACCTCATGCCTTTCCGGCAAAGGTACTCCTGTGCTACTAATTTTCATTTTTAATCCTAAAACACTGTCAAAACTACTTCTTGGTTAAATTAATTTACAGTGAATTGATCATCTGATCTAAAAGTCTAAACAAGTTGCTAATTGTATTTCAAGTTAAATTAACAAAATTGCGGAGTTCATGAAATGACCCATAAAGGTTTATGAGTTGAGCTAAAACTGGACTCAAACACACATATGAAGACACTGTTTATTGGATGAATCTACTTCAGTTTTAGTAACTAAGATCAGCGTTAACAAATTATACGGTGTTGTAACCAAGCTTGGAGTTGAAAGGAGTTATAAGCGCTGATATGCTGTCTAGCCTAATGGATTTACTGTATATAGTTTTAGAGTGATTTACAAACATGCATTTTACGGCAATGTTTCGAACAAGATGTCGATGTGATGATCGACACATACGATAGCTTGATTAACAGAAAACATGGAGGCAAAACCTGTGTCAAACTCAAATGAGAAAACAGATGTCAGCGAAGCTCAAATAGCATCGCATTGGAAAGAAGAAGAATTCATATATCCGGCAACTGGATTCGTAGGACAAGCCAACATGGCAGATCCAAGAGTATTGGACCGATTCAACCCTGATAATTTTCCTGAGTGCTATCGAGAATATGCTGATTTGTTAGATTGGGATCAATATTGGCACACGACGTTAGACTCTTCCAATCCTCCTTTTTTCAATTGGTTTGTCGGAGGCAAGCTTAATGCTTCGTACAACTGCGTTGACAGACATCTGGAGAAAAACGGGAATAAAGTTGCTTTCACCTGGGTATCTGAAATTGAAGAAGAGCCAGACCGCGTCATTTCATACAGGGAATTATGGGTTATGGTCAACGAATTCGCGGCACTTTTAAAAGATTTCGCAGGAGTCAAGACTGGCGATCGAGTTACTCTACACATGCCTATGGTGCCCGAGCTGCCGGTAACCATGCTTGCACTAGCCAGACTTGGAGTGACTCACTCCCAAGTATTTGGCGGATTCAGTGGTTCAGCATGCGGGGATCGCATAGTTGACTCAGAAAGCCACATTTTAATAACTTCCGATGCGTACTATCGAGGTGGCACTTTACTTGATCATAAAATAAAAGCTGACGAAGCGGTAGAACAGGCAAAAACCGGGGGAGTGGAAGTTGACAAAGTCCTTGTTTGGCAACGTTACCCTGGCAAAATCTCATCACCCACGGAAATGAAGGATGGCCGAGATTTTTACGTTAACGACCTTATTGACAAATATAGAGGACAAAGGATAGACCCTGTTTCTCTACCATCGGATCATCCATTGTTCTTAATGTATACGAGTGGAACCACGGCTAAACCCAAAGGCTGCCAACACAGCACTGGCGGCTACATGGCCTACGTGACGGGCACTACGAAATATTATCAAGACATCCATCCGGAAGATGTGTATTGGTGTATGGCCGATATCGGATGGATTACGGGTCACTCCTATATTGTGTATGGCCCGCTATCCGTAGGAGCTAGCAGTGTGCTTTTTGAAGGAGTGCCCAATTATCCAGATGCTGGAAGGCCATGGAGAATAGCCCAGCGCTTAGGTGTAAACATTTTTCATACCGCTCCTACAACGATTCGCATGCTGAGAAAGGCAGGGCCTGAGGAACCGGCAAAATATGACTACGCATTTAAACACATGACTACTGTAGGTGAACCTATCGAGCCTGAAGTTTGGAGATGGTACTATGATGTCGTGGGTAAAGGGCAAGCAGCTGTCGTAGATACTTACTGGCAAACTGAAACCGGTGGTTTTCTCGGAACAACTTTGCCAGCCTTACAGCCAATGAAACCAGGAAGCTGTGGGCCTGGTGCACTCGGAATTGTCCCTGTCATCCTTGATGACGATGGTAACATCATCGAACCAGGATCTGGTAAAGCAGGAAACGTGTGTATGAGCAACCCGTGGCCAGGGAGAATGCAAACCATCTACGGTGATCCTGACAGATTCGTTGAAACATACTATGGGAAATATGCAAAACATGGTAGCAAAAACTGGGAAGACTGGCCGTACGTAACAGGTGATGGCGGAACTCAAGGAGCAGATGGTTATATACGAGTAGTAGGCAGGGTAGACGATGTGATCAACGTGGCCGGACATCGACTAGGTACTAAAGAGTTAGAATCTGCTGCACTTACCGTTACCGAGATTGGTGAAGCCGCAGCAGTTCCGGCTTTCGATGAATTGAAAGGCCGGGTTCCTGAATTGTACGTATCTTTAAAACCAGGTGTAGATCCATCAAGTATAGAGTCGCTTGTTAAAAAGGCGATTTCTACTATTATTGGCCCTATAGCCCGTCCATCTGAGGTTTGGATAACGTCAGATCTGCCAAAAACAAGATCCGGGAAAATAATGAGGAGGGTGATTGCCAGCATATCAAATTTCGTGGACGTCGGTGACGTTACAACGCTTGCAAACCCCGAAGTAGTCGAAGAGATCAGAGAACATGTTCAGTCAGCAAAACTGAAGGCAGGAAAAGTGCCCGAAGATCTACCCGAAGCTATGAAGAAAGAAATAGAACAATTCGGGGAAAATTAAAGCGCTCAGCCCAAATGAATCATTACTAGCATGTTTTATAGAAGCTCTACGTGTGTCACACTCGGAGCGTAGATGCTGGCTGAATTTTTCAACATCAAATTAACCAGTTCATGGTCAGGAACGCACTCTGGACATTCGTCGTTACGGCCTTTGTTATAACGAACAGTGAGCTGTCCCGCACTCATTCCAACAAATTCAACAGAGCCTCCTTCAGAACCGACTACGCCCTGTATATTATCGATAACGAATTTCACTTTGGCATCCATAAATATACCCCAAAATGTAATCTTTAATTGACTCAGACACTAGACCTATCTACACTCGACACATTAGAGTTCTAGTCTAGTATTGTCAATATTTAAGGATTAACACTGAATAGAATTAATGATTATCGGCCAATCAAACCACCCATTAAAGGAATTCTTACCCATGTACGACAAGAAAATGGTTAATGCATTAGAGCAATGGGTTGGTGAATATTTTCAAATATCTATATCAAAAATGGGCGTTAGTCCAATTCCCGTCACTGCGATTGAGCCAAATATCCAAGAGAAATTTCCGTTGATTGCACTCAAAATCGGAGACGAAGCAGTAATAGTCACGCGAGATTACCTCCAAGACAAGGTTCAAGATTCTATCAAAAATATGCATCCTGATCTGCTATTCTCACCGCTAGGATGCTGTGATCTCGCCAGGGTTACTTTGCCTTCAGGCTTTGGAATATGGGGCCCAACTTGGTTGTTATTCGGAGATAAAGAAAGCATGAATCCCAGCAAAGATGTGAGAGTGGAATTCCTCTCCAAAACAGAATTGAGCAACATGGATCAGGATGTATTTTGGCACACGGATATCGTTGACTCAATCGGTCGTTTCGGGATTTATGAGGATGGGCTGTTGGTTGCCCTGGCGACTGTTTGTGACAAGGGTTCCGTGTGGGAAATAGGAATGGACGTATCGCCAGATGCCAAAGGGCGTGGCCTAGGTCATGCTGTAGTTGCCGCAGCAGCAGATTGGATACTGGAAAACAATAAAATTGTAATGGCCAGTGTAGGGTATTTCAATGTACCGTCCGCCCGTACACTGCGGTCCGTGGGGCTACAATACTTAATGAGTAATCTACAGGGCGTGAACGGTTCATTCAGAGTACCTCCCCAACAACTTGGGCAGCCTGACAAAAACACGCCTGTTTACAATTATTATCCACAGTGGGCAATGAACCAGAGTATCCTCCCACGAGAAGCAAATTGAGGAAGCTGTTCTTAAATTTCTTCTCATTGCGGCCCTATGTACATCGATCGCTAGTACCTAAACCTGATAACACTGAAAGGAGGCAAGGATTTTGTACGACATTCTGATAAAAGGTGGCACCGTAATCGATCCCGCGCAGGGTTTACATGAGATTCGCGACATAGCTATTGAAAACGGGAAAATTGCACAGATTCCATTGTCAACGAAAAACCCTACTGCTCATGAAGTTGTTGATGCAAAAGGATTGATAGTTGTACCAGGCCTGATTGATCTACACGTACACGCATTCTGGGGTGGCTCAACTTACGGGATTGAACCAGACGCAGGCAATATATCAAAAGGAGTTACGACCGTAGTAGATGCCGGTTCTGCCGGAGCATCGACTTTCCCTGCATTCAGATCCCATATTATAGATCGTTCAAAAACATCAATATATGCTCTCCTCAATATTGCAACTTCTGGCATGGTATTCCACGACGATTCTGAATTACATGATTTGAATAGGGCGGATGTGCTGCACACAGTCAAAACAGGTCTCCAAAATCAGGATCGAGTGGTCGGAATCAAGGCGAGGTTAGGAAGAGTCCAAGCCGCTAATAATGACCGTGAAGCACTTAAGCGAGCTATTGAAGCTGCCGAGTTGCTGAACGGATTTGTGATGATACATGTCGGTAATAGTTCCACCCCACTCCCTATTTTGATGGACATGTTAAGGCCCGGTGATGCTGTAACTCACTCGTTCCATGGATTTGGCGATGGAATTTTAGATGAATCTGGGGAGATCATTAAGGCAATGAAAGAAGCCCAGACAAGGGGAATTATCATAGACGTAGGACATGGATCAGGCGGTTTCTCATTTCGCTCTGCTGAAAAAGCTCTAGATAGTGGTATTTTTCCAGGAACAATTAGTAGTGATCTTCACATTCATAATATTGAAGGACCTGTTTTCGATCTAGCCACAACAATGTCGAAATTTATGAATTTGGGAATGTCTATTTACGAAGTCATCGAACGCTCTACCATTGCCCCAGCTAAAACAATGGGCAAGGAGGCAAAAATCGGGTCTCTGAAGCCCGGATTTGATGGAGATGTGACTCTCATGCGCATAGAAGAAGGCAAGTTCGAGTTTCACGATAGGCTTTCTAAAGCTACTAAACTAGGTAGTTCTAGATGGGAACCTGGGAAATCTATATATGGCAGTCAAAGACTCGCTCACGTTAGTACAATAAAAGCTGGAAAACTTTATAGGCCTTGGAAAACATTGATATGATGAGCCATCTATAATTGATGATCGCTTGACCAATAGGTGCTCACTCGCTCCATACCTGATCAAATAAACGCAGCCAATTATCTCCAAGAATCTTCTTGATATCATCAGGCTTGTATCCCAAATCATGCAAGCCTGATGCAATATTTCTAAAGTCATCTGGGGTTTGTAGTTCGGCTGGATACAAAGTCGGATCATTAACCATCCATTTCTGTTCTGGGTCGACAAAAGTTGCGGGATATTGTGTTCCCTGTTGAGAACTTATGTAACGCCAGAATGATACTGGCTGATCTTGAGTGAAATCCGTCCCAATACCAACGTGGTCCACTCCTATTGAATCAACCAATCTATCTATTGCTTCTACATAGTCCCGTAGATTTGATGTTCGACCCGACTGCAAAAATGAAGTAATGCACGTAGCTCCAACTACACCACCTTTTTCCGCCAACAACTTTAGTGCGTCACCAGCCTTGTTTCTGGGAACATCATAGTATTCCTTGGAATTAGCATGAGTACAGGAAACGGGATTGTCAGATATTTCAATAGTATCAATGGTAGTTTTAATACCGACGTGAGATAAATCCATAAGTATTCCGAGACGATTCATCTCTTTCACAGCCTCAATACCAAAACTACTCAATCCATCATCTCTTCTTTCATAACAACCATTTCCCAGAAGATTCCGCTCATGATAGGTGACCTGTATGATTCGAACTCCCATATCATAGAAAGTTGCTAAATTATCTAAATCATTTTCTATTGGAGAAGCATTCTGAAAACCTAGAATTATTCCTGTCGTACCTGTCCGTTTGCAGTCCAATATGTCATCTGTACTTGTAACCTTGGATATCATCTGCTTACTGGACTCAAACTTTGCCTTCCATTGAGTTATGGATTTTATGGTTTCATCATAATTTTCCCAGGTCGCTACAGTGGCATTGATTGCTGTCACGCCACCAGAATTCAAACTGCGAAAAACAGCAGGGCTATCCCAATTGCTCACGTTTAACCCATCAATGACAACTGAATCATTGTATAAATCCATAGTTCTTTTATGTAATTCGCTCATTCTCCACCTCCTAGAAATATCCATATACCTATTCGCGATCAATCAATCTGTATCCATGTCAATACAATGTCTATTTCTGGTTATAGACACTTTGATAGCCATTCAAATCCGAGCACCCGGCAGTTTGGAAATGTTTGGTAATTCCCAATTGTAGGAGTCTTTGAAAATCATCTCTACGTTCAAGACTTACATCGCCCCTCAATTCATGGAAATCATAAACATGCCTGTAATATACCCTTCATTAAATCCTGAAGTTTATTACTGGGCAATCCTACCATACAAAATCCTATGCTCACTCCTAGATCAATTTGCAAAATTATTGCATAAGATTGACTTTTCTTTTTGGTTTCCACCTAAGAATTTGGAAGCAGAAGCTATTGATGCATGATCTGATAAAACCTGCTAATCAACACCTATGTCAGTCTTACTGGTATTAATGTTAGAATCTAGCTTCATTCTTCATCCAATCAAATATATTTGCACAGAGGAAAGGAGTCTTGAGAATGTCTAAAATTATTCAGCAGTACTCAGAGAAATTCCGTAATTCTGGGGCAATGTACACACGAGCCGCGGGGACGGTGGCTGGTGGAGGACATCAATCCAGAATTGTACACCCTCACCCCATCTATGTAGATGAAGCTCATGGAACAAAAAAATGGGATGTAGACGGTAATGAGCTTATCGACTACATGATGGGTTTTGGCGCTCTCTTGCTGGGTCACTCGCACCCCGCCATCACAAGTGCTTTATCCGAGAGAGTCAACATGGGTACACATATGGGCACGATCTCCTCACTTGAATTTCAATGGGCAGAGTTAGTGCAAAAACTCATACCTTCTGCTGAATTAGTAAGGTTTACCGCTTCAGGTACTGAATCAACACTGCTGGCAATGAGGTTGGCGAGAGCATTTACAGGAAAAACCAAGGTTGTCAAATTCCGAGAGCACTTTCATGGATGGCACGATTATGCATCACCACAATCCGGCATAAACACTCAATCTGGCATACCTGGAGAAACTTTATCAACTGTAATAGTGATAGAGCCAGACCTGAATACTGTGGAAAACCTATTAAATACCAGTGATGATATTGCGGCCGTAATTTTAGAACCCACAGGAGGGCATTGGGGCCAATTCCCTCTGCAAAATCCAGAATTCCTGCAAAAATTACGTTCTGTCACCTCTGCCAATAACGTACTGCTAATAATGGACGAAGTAATTTGTGGATTTCGGATATCTCAGGGAGGAGCTCAGCAAAGATTCAATATTGATCCTGACATCACCACTATGGCTAAAATAGTGGCTGGAGGTTTACCTGGTGGAGCAGTTGCCGGTAAAGCTGAAATCATGGGAATAATTGGAAGCGATAATCCTGATTTAAGAATGGCTCACCCTGGAACCTATAATGCCAACCCCGTTTCAGCAGCAGCTGGTATAGCCATGCTGGAAACCATCATAGCCGACAATGTGAATCAAAAAGCAGATGATGCAGCTACTCTGCTAAAACAGGGATTGCGAGAAGCTTTGATAAAAACCGAAGTTACGGGACATGTTCACGGCATTGCATCAATAGTACACGTTGCACTTGGCATAGAATGTGATTGCCCGGGTGAAATTTGTACGAAATCTCATCAATCTCTGGCAGATGCTACATCTGGAGCAACTTCACAAATGCTGAAGCTCGCAATGTTGAATGAAGGGGTCGATATGATGGGAGGAATTGGATTCATCACATCTTCTGCTCACCAAAAAGGAGATATCGATCGTACAGTAAAAGCATTTGAAAATGCGGTTCAGTCGTTAAGAGAGGATCAGATTATTTAAGCAAATATAAATAAAGTTCAGATTGATTCAATGCGTTTATTCTAAAATAGGGAGAATTACATAAATGCCCAAAAAAATGGTCGCCGTGAGAAAAATCTCACCTGGCAAGGGTTTAGTGGTAGACGAAATACCTGTTCCCAAAGTGAGAGATGACGAGGTCTTGGTAGCAATTGAAGCCGCTAGTTTATGTGGAACAGACTTACATATATGGGAGTGGGATGAATGGAGTTCCCAAAGAATTAAGACCCCTTTGACCATTGGCCACGAATTTGCTGGTACAGTTGTACAAATTGGTACCTCCGTCCAACATGTTTCGGTAGGAGACTATGTATCTGCTGAAAGCCATATCACCTGTGGGATGTGTTTCCAATGTCGCACCGGGCAACTGCATATGTGTCCCAAGACTCGAATTTTGGGTGTTGACCGGGACGGAGCGTTTGCGGAATACATAGCTCTTCCGGAAAAAGTCATCTGGCCAAATGACAGAACGAAGCTACCTCCCGAAATTGCCACACTCCAGGAACCTTTTGGAAACGGTATTTTCGCTACCCTAGCTCACGATATAGCAGGACAGAGTGTCGGAGTTTTAGGATGTGGGCCGGTCGGTCTTTTCTCTGCAGCAATTGCCAAAGCTTCGGGTGCTGCTCTTGTATTAGCTGTAGATTTGAATGACTTTCGTCTAAATTTAGCCAAAAAAATGGGTGCTGATGCAACTCTAAATGCCCGAAACGTCGAGGAAGGAGACATCGCTAATTGGCTAGCTGATGCAAACGAAGGGTATGGTGTTGATATTGTACTGGAGATGAGCGGGGCGCCATCAGCAATAGATTCAGCCTTTAGAGGCGTTAGAAACGGGGGAAGAATCACACTTTTCGGAATTCCCTCTAGTCCTGTTCGGATTGACGTGGCCGAGAGTATGATCTTCAAAAATTTGACTGTACTGGCATTAAACGGTCGGCGCATATTTGATACTTGGTACAAAACGCGCTGGATGATGGAAAGCGGAGTGGTTAATTTGAAACCACTTATAACTCACGAAATCGGCATGGATAAGATTGAAGAGGCTATGCAGTTACTTGCTAACGGAGACGCCTGTAAAATCATTTTGCGACCGAATACTGGTATGGACATCCAAACTGAAAAATCTAGTTCCATTGATCTTCAGGATCCCAATATCCACGGAAGGGTAATGCACAGGTAACTGCCTTATATTCTTTATATTAACTTAATTAAGAAATCCAACGATACAAGGCTTAATCAATCTCCTGTAATCTACAAAAGTTCCAGATTCTTTAATCCAGACCCTGTGTTTAAAAGGAGTATGTTCTCATTTGGGGCAAGCAAATCTCGCTCTACGAGCTTGGTAAGCGCCGCCACAGTAGCCGCACCTTCTGGACAAACAAATATCCCTTCTAATTTTCCGACAATTTTCATCCAGCGTCTTATCTCACTATCGTCTACGGTTTCAACATTACCGCCGCTTTCCCGGATAGCTTTTAGAATCAAATAATCCCCTATCGCACCTGGTACTCGCATACCTGCCGCTATCGTTTGAGCGTTCTCCCAAGGTTCTGCAAATTCGCTGCCGTTTTCAAATGCTCTTACGATAGGAGCACATCCCTCTGATTGTACGCAGAACATCTTAGGCCGTTTGCTATCAATCCATCCAATTTTCTCCATTTCTTCAAAAGCCTTCCACATTCCCACTATACCTGTGCCGCCCCCAGTTGGATATATTATTGCGTCTGGTAATTTCCAGCCCATTTGCTCTGCAATTTCAAAACCCAATGTCTTTTTCCCCTCAACTCGATAGGGTTCCTGCAGTGTCGATATATCAAATAAATTTCTTTCACCAGCCTCACGTCGAGAAATTATCCCTGCATCGCTGATAAGTCCATCCACCAGGGTCACATCTGCTCCCGTAATAACGGCCTCTTTTTTGTTTGCTTCAGGGGCATCTCGGGGCATGAATATATGGGACTCGAGACCAGCCCGGGCAGCATAGGCCGACATAGCCCCAGCTGCGTTACCTGCTGATGGCATTGTCAGACGCTCGACGCCAAGTTCTTTCGCTTTAGAAACTGCCGCAGAAAGCCCACGAGCCTTAAAAGATGCCGTTGGATTCAGCCCTTCATCTTTAATAAAAAGTTTTTCTAATTGTAGTTCACCGGCAAGCCGTCTTGCCGGGAATATCGGTGTCCATCCTTCACCTAGGCTAACAATGTTTTCTTCTTGAAGCACGGGCAGAAGCTCTCGATATCTCCACATATTTGAATTGCGACCGACCATGTCTTCACGATTCAATACATTACTTACTTTTTCCAAATCGTATCTTGCATAGAGAACTTTGCCACAGTTCTTACATAGCCTATGGATTTCGCCAGCAGAGAAAATCGATCCACAGTAGGTACATTCTAAATGATCAAGATAGCTTTCCATTTGATTTCCAGCCTTTCAAATCAGAAGTATGCATTGCATCCTCGCCTGCCAAGATTATAATACAAGGATAGAATATAAAAACTTTTAAAATAAGTCGTTCACAAGGTTCTAGAGGTGCAAAATATATGGTCACAGCAATTGAGCAACAATACATTGATGGGCATCCCGGTTCGGCTGAGCGCCACGCTGAAGCCAAGAATCTTTTTCCAGACGGTGTAACTCACGACACCAGACGCCTGAGCCCTTTCCCAATATACGCAACTCACGGTCTCGGACCGCACAAATGGGATGTAGACGGGAACAAACTTATCGATTACTACACTGGTCATGGATCTCTAATCCTAGGCCACTCTCACCCTGATATCGTTGAAGCTGTAACCAAGCAAATGCAACTCGGAACTCATCTCAGCGCATCTACAGATTTAGAAATAGCGTGGGGAAATCTCGTGACAGACCTGATTGATTGTGCTGAAAAAGTTCGTTTTCACAGTTCTGGTACAGAGGCCACCATGATGGCATTCCGGATGGCCAGGGCGTATACAGGTAAAAACAAAATCATCAAATTTCAAGACCACTTCCATGGTTGGCATGACTATGCCATGGCAGGTAATTCTGTTGTTGGGGGCATACCGGAGGAAACACTAGACAGCATGATTGTTCTTCCCCCCAACGACCTCAACGCAGTAGAACTAACACTCAGCCAAAGGTCGGATATAGCCGCCATCATATTGGAGCCTACCGGGTCACACATGGGCCAACATGCAGTAACTCAAGATTTTGTAAAAGGGCTAAGAGAGGCTACGAGACAATATGGTGTAGTGTTGATATTTGACGAGGTTGTTACTGGTTTTCGAACTTCTAGGGGAGGGGCTCAAGAGTACTATGGGATAACCCCTGATATGTGCACCATGGCAAAGATACTTGGAGGAGGGCTCCCGGGTGGAGCGGTAGCAGGTAAGGCCGAGATTATAAACATGATAGAAATGACTGGTGATCCTGTTCACGATAATTCTAGGAGAGTCCAACATAATGGCACTTTTAATGCCAACCCTCTATCGGCGGCGGCTGGCATACAAGCCCTAAGTATAGTGAAGCACAATCCCATCAATGACACCGCCAACGCGATGGCTGATATGCTGAAAAACGGTTTGAACGACATGCTGGCTCAAAACGAAATACCGGGATGCGTGTCTGGCATTGCTTCATGTATATGGCTCAGACTAGGAGTTGATCACGAATGTGACCGAGAAGTATGTATACTTTCACCTCAAGAAACTGAGATTATTGATCACCCCGGTAGGAAAACACAGTTGGAGTTAGCCATGATGAACCATGGGATACATGCAGGAACTCGTTTCATAGTTATGGCTGCTCACACTGAAACTGACATTCAGGATACTGTTTCGGCAACCGAGAAAGCTCTTATAGATTTACGTAATCAAGGGATGATTTAGGTTATGGTGCGCCTTATTAAGAACATGGATACATGCGCGTAAGATGAGTAAACGCGAATATGAATTAATAATTGTGGGAGGCGGTTTAGCTGGTATGACAGCTGGCTTGTATGCTTCCAGATCTGGCATAAAAACCTTGCTGCTTGAGCGACTTATGACTGGGGGACAGATCATAAACGCAGAAACCATTGAAAATTTTCCTGGTTTTCCTGATGGGATATCTGGAGCTGAGTTAACCATATTGGTACAGGACCAAGCTACTAAATATGGGCTTGAATTGGAACTTGACGAAGTCAAGAATATTCAACAGAAACCGTCTGGGATTTCTATTGAAACTCAAAACGGTGATCTGATTAGTTCTGTGGCAGTAATCATTGCCGGAGGATCTACGCTAAAGCACTTGGGCATCCCAGGCGAAAAAGAAAACCACGGGACGGGGGTGTCTTATTGCGCCACGTGTGATGGTGCGTTTTTCAAAGACCAGGTAGTGGGAGTTGTTGGCGGTGGAGATTCCGCATTAGATGAGGCTGTAACATTAACAGAATTTGCTTCTAAGGTTTTCCTGATACACAAAGGCAAAGAATTTGTGGGCCAGCGGCTTTTGCAAGACAGAGTGAAAGCTAATCCCAAAATCGAGATTATAAATCAAACTGTCATTGAATCCATTAATGGGCAATCTGGCGTTGAAGCAGTCACTCTAAACAATATTCTATCTGGCGAAAGATCTGTCTTAAGCCTACACGGACTGTTCATATACATAGGTTTATCCCCAAACACACAATATCTAAATAACCTCCTGCCTCTTGATGGTGCAGGACACATCCCAACAGACCTATTGATGAGAACTAGGGTAAAGGGAATACTGGCCGCTGGAGACATTCGCCAACATTCAGCAGCACAACTGATAAGCTCTGCAGGTGATGGGGCAACAGCTGCAATATCTGCACAGAGATATATAGAACGTCGAGAATGGAATCAATAATTCCAAGCAAGCCACCGCTAGTAATTTCTGACCTTTTCCCCAATTTATCTGCAAATCAGACCAATAATATTGGAGATGGTATTGGAATTCAAATTTACGCCTGAACAAGAAGGTTTTCGAAGTGACATAAGGCATTTCCTCAGGGAGTATTTAGGTTCGAATTGGCAAGGTATTGACCCAGACTCATATTTCACGGACGAAAATTGGCCATTCATCAGGAATCTTACAAAGGAGCTTGCCAACAATGGGTGGCTCACACTGGGTTGGCCTACGAAATATGGCGGGCAAGGACGCTCACACCTAGACCAAATGATATATAACGAAGAAACAGCTTATTTTAGAGCTCCCACTCGAGACTCTATGATAGGAGTCGAACTTGTCGGTCCTACACTGATGCGATATGGCACTAAGGAACAAAAAGCCGTCTTCCTTCCAGGCATAGCAAATGGTGATGATGTCTATTGTCAAGGATTTAGTGAACCAGAATCAGGATCAGATTTAGCGTCTCTTCAGCTTAGTGCTGTTAAAGATGACGATCATTTTGTATTAAATGGTTCGAAAATATGGACCAGCGGCGCCCATAGAGCTAATAGATGTTACCTTATGGCCCGAACGGATAATGAGGCAAGAAAGCACCGAGGGATCAGTGTATTCATTGTCGATATGGACACACCTGGAATAGAAATAAGGCCAATAATCAATATGTACGGCCTGCAGTACTTCAACCAGATATTTTTTACAAACGTCCGAGTACCCGTGGAGAATATGGTTGGGGACGAAAATCAAGGGTGGTATGTAGCCGCTACAAGCTTAGATTTCGAGAGATCTGGTATAGCCCAATTTTCATGGAACCGTAGAAATATCGAAGAGCTGGTTCAAATATTGAAGCCCGCTGAAGTATCTAGTCGGTATTCTTACCAAGGGAGTTTGATCCTTCACAATTTGTCGAAGTTGTGGACTGCTAACGAGGCCGGGAGAATGATTGCCTACAAAATCGGCTGGATGCAGCATAAAGGCCTAGTTCCAAATAAGGAGGCATCCATTTCTAAACTTATGGGTAGCGAAATTGCACAACAAATAGCAAATTTAGGCGTAAAGGTTACGGGTAATTACGGACTTCTCAACATTGGCTCTCATAGTGGGATGTTCGATGGGAGATTTGGCAGGGAGTGGATGGACTCGATTTCGTTCACCGTGAGAGCAGGAACATCCGAAATTCAGCGTAATATCATAGCGACACGGGGACTGGGCCTACCCAGAGGCTAGCAATAACTACTTGATATTGATAGACATGGCCCAATCTCTGATTATCTGACTAACACAAATCCCGTTTACGCGTGTCAGATAATATTAATATGCCGTGGATAATTAACTAAATCTATCTAATCCTGACTATAGCTTGCGAAAACATCACAACGCCTATTAAAGTCAGAACTATACCCATGACTAAAATAAGTGTATTAACATTCACGCGTCCAGTTAATTTAGCCCCGTATTGACTCCCGATCATGGCTCCTACTCCCATTAGTATAAGAACAAGATAATCTACTTCACCTCGGGTTGCATGAGCGATCCATCCCATTGAACCAAGGGAAAATCCAATCATCATGTTGGTTCCTGCTACTACTCTAGGATCCATTCTAAGGATTCTAACGAGCACCGGAAGCCTTATGCTGCCTAATATAAGCCCTACGGCACCACCCAAAATCCCGATTCCTAATCCCGTAAGAGCTCCTACGGTATATTGATTTTTCGACCATACGTTTGAGGACGAAATTGTTGAATTCTCTTGGCCATTGCTAGCCTTTTTTTCAATGTCATTACGTGCCATAAACACAAATTCTATTCCCTGCCAACCGACCAAAATTGCAATTAGAGTAATAAGATAGAATTCTGGCACCATACTGCTCCAGAATCCTCCAATAAAAGCGCCAATTATTGACGGTAGACCCATTGTCACCAACACTCTAAAATCAATACGCCCCGCTTTTAAGTGCCTCAAAGAACCAATCATTGCGGTCAAGCTGCTTACAAGAATATTTGTTCCTGCTGCTGTTGGCATGGACATTCCAACCAGCAATAGGATAGGCAACCGTATGCTGCCAAGTGCTAAACCAACGAACCCTCCTAGCACACCAATAACGGTAGAGGCCACAGTGAGAAGAACAATCTGCCAAATCTGTAAATCAGTTGCGAAACTGACACCACCTAAAACCAGACCCATTATTTTTGTTCCTCTGAAGAGATATTATTCAAGTAAGACTCCATATCCTGTATAACCTCTGTACTTGATGTGCGACTGCCGTAGCAGGCTTTGTTGAAAGCCTTCGTAGCTTTTTCTGAAATGTCCGCAGGGAATATCCTTGCTAGCTTTGACTTATATTCATTTGGGGTTTCCCACAGTTTCCTTCCAAAACCTTTCTCTTCAGCAATGGACAAAAGCTTGTAGTATAACCTGAAGATTTCTGTCAGTAATGGATCACCATCAGGTATAGAGTACATAACTTTACTGCCTCTATTTTTTAATCTTTCAGGTAACAAGCCTTTCAATAATGTATACATATCCGAAAGAGGCAACCGCTGGCCAGATAAAGATTCCCTGAACTCGTATGTTTTCCTATCTTGAAGTCCAAAACGCTTCCTGAATGCTCTAAACAAAAAAATCAACAATAGGACCAATAAGCACGCTAGGAGCACCCATTCAAAATAGGCTAGATATCCCGGTGATGAAGCCGTTTCTATTTCTCTTCTTTGCTCAACTTGCTGGCCAAATTCCCCTAGACTATCTACATCAAAGTCAGTTTCACCTCCCAGCAAAGAAAATAGTTTTACTACGCCTTGGACCAGAAATCCCAGCAGGTAAGCCAACGGCCAGACCACAATATAAAAAACAATCGAAGTAGCGAAACCAATTGCTTTCAATATTGGACCTACCAGCAAAGACAAAATGAACTTTTCAAAACCAGCCATTATTAAACCTACTGCCAATAGTCCTGCAGTTATAAATCCGAAAGTAAAAAGCCACGGGCGCTGTCCACTTTGACTAACTGAAGATGAGCTTATATTGCTCATACAAAATCCCGCCAAAGCAGCAAAAAAGAACAAGGCCATAAATTCTATTACATACATATGTGAAGCAGTAAATAGATCGACAATCACTGATGCTCCCAAAATAAGGAGGCCTATTCTAAAGCTGAAATTCAACTTATCAATGATGTCTTCTGAGAAGGCAATCTCAGCACCAAGGTACCATAATGCTGCCCCCACAAACCCACCACCTACAACAAACTTGCTGAATCCTTCGGGATGGTCATGTGATAGAAAATAAACAACCCAAGCCAAATCGATATTTGTGTGGTTGGCACCAATATGACTTCCTATGAAAACGTATATGGCCATCATGCCCACAACGCCCATGAAACAGCGAGCAATATGCGATGGAAGTCTGTATGCATTGATTGTTGCTGAGACAAGATAAGCCGATGTGATCATCAATGCTATCTGAACCCATCCAATGAGACTCTCCTCGTGGCCACTGATGATACTCAACACCGATATAAGAACGTAAACTAAAACGAACTCTAATATCAAGATACTAAATGGGAGCAACTTGTTAGCATTGTCATTCATTTGAATACTCTAATTTATCCAGGTAATCAGATATCTCGTAGACAATAACTCCTAGAGGTAGCTTAGGACATGGCGGAGTTCCCACATACAAAACAACAATTTTCAGACCAATTTTGCTCATATCAGCTAACACATAAACTAGATCGGCTTCTACCAGCGCCACAATTATTGCTACAGTCGCTCCATATGGAATTTTTCTAGAATATTCGGATAATCTACTTGAAATTGGCGCTGATTCAAATGGCCGTATGGTCGCCAACGCCTCTAGCATAATATTTAGTTGTTCCGGGGCACTACTTGGAGGGATTTTTAACGGCCTGTTCGACACAATCGGCGTTCCGTTTGAAAAGAGACCTATTTTGTAGCCCTTCTCAAATGCATACGCCGCTACTGAAGCACTGGCAGTGATTACTCGGTTAAGATACAGCTTGGAATATCCTTCCCATCTCCTCCTCATCGTCTCCACTGCAGAAACAACAATAACTGTTGTCGATGATGAGGGGTCAAAAGTCCGCACATGCATCGACTGAAATTTAATTGTAGCCTTCCAATCAATAATTTTGAGTGGATCGCCCTGTTGATATTCCCTTACACCGTTGGGACGTGTATTGTCTTCAAACATCTTGGATCCGGCAATGGATTCTCCCAATGGCCTGTTAGAAGGCATTCCCAGTTCATTTAATTTTACTATTCTCGGGTACACCAACAAATAGTTTTTGTCAAAATGGACGGTGGAATTCTTGAAGAAGCCAAAAATATCTCCACTATCCATTTTGATTGGTCCTAGAGGATAAAATCCAGGCTCTTTACACGTCAATGTGTATGACCATTGTATTTTCTCGTACCACAACATGGAGGTAGGCAACCTGAGGACCTGAGTACGAGTGGCTGGACTCGACCACGTTTTTATCTCTTCAATGCTTAACTCTTCGGGCAAATCTAGTTCTACGACCACATTCGGAAGAGGTAAAGGTTTATTATTCGTGAGGCTAAATGTCATTTTCGTAGACTCACCGGCAAATATCCGAGACTCAGATATTTTTCTTCGGTGCTTTAGTTCCACAACGGATAATCTATTCCACACCCATGCTAAGCCTGAGGTAAGTATAGCAATGCTTGCAAAACCTACAACCATACCTTGTTGCATGAAAAGCCCAAATGCAAACAATGCAAATAAGAAATATATCCAAAGTTCATGCCAAGAGTTTTTTCCCAAATTTCTAGCTCTCTATCGGCACATTCACCATGGACAAAATATGGGAGACAATATCCACAGTATTGTGATTCCTCAATCGTGCGTCGGAGGTTAACATAAGACGATGTGCCAAGACTGGTATTGCAGCGCTTTTAACATCATCAGGAGTGACGAAATCGCGTCCATCTATAGCTGCAGTTGCCTGAGAAGCCTTATAGAGTGCCAGCCCAGCACGAGGACTGGCACCAAGAGCTAACTCAGTATGCTCTCGAGTATTTCGTACGATGTCGACCACATATTTTCGTATGTTAGGCTCAACTTTTACTGAGGATGTGAGCTGTTGGGCCTTGATAACTTCTTCTTGATCAGTAACAGATGTAATTACGGGAGGTAAAGAATCTTTCTCAAATCTTAATAATATTTGCTCTTCCTCAGAGGATGACGGATATCCCAAACTCACATTGACCATAAACCTGTCTACCTGAGCTTCAGGTAACGGAAAAGTGCCCTCCATTTCTATAGGATTTTGGGTAGCGACCACCACAAAAGGTTCAGGCAAAGGGTGAGTTTCTCCATCTATTGTTGCCTGGCGCTCCTGCATGGCTTCAAGCAAAGCAGATTGAGTTCTTGGGGTGGCACGATTAATCTCATCTGCCAAAAGAACTTGCGCAAACACAGGCCCTTTACGTAATTCGAAAGTCCCGGTTTTCTGATTGAAGAAATTGACTCCCAGAACGTCTGAAGGCATCAGATCAGGAGTGAATTGGATACGTTTAAACTCGCATCCCAATGCTTGAGCAAGAACTTTAGACAAGGTAGTTTTACCTATGCCGGGTATGTCTTCCAATAGTATATGTCCCTTGCATAATAAAGCTATAAGTGTCAATTTGATTGCTTCGTCTTTACCGACAATAACGCTTTGAGTAGCTTTCTTCAGGCGTACGGCGAATTCTTGAACTTGGCTTACATCATTTACTGGCACAGTTTATTCAACCTCTATAAAATTTGAAATTTCCACAAGCAAATATACCTTACTTCACAGTATAGGTCATGGCGTTTCGCTTAACTCGCTAATTAAGTGGTATCCTATAAACCTCATTCGGGAATATTAGTGGAGCTAAGGTAGTACTTTGGCGATCTTATATCCATAAGCATTTTTTCAATGCCCGGTAGTGTAGTGGTAGCACGTCAGCCTTTGGAGCTGAAGTCCATGGTTCGAATCCATGCCGGGCAGATACATCAGAACATTCAGAAGGTTATCAATTTGGGTCTACTCATACCATGGATTAATTGCCTTTCAAATAACTATTAAAGGAACAAATATTTCAGCGGGGCTAAGTCCTGAATGATGCCCGACCAATCTCTTCCCGGACGGCACTCTTGCCGGCGAGTCATAAAGTAGCACATCAATTCCTTTTGATAATGAGACAAATGTACCTATTCGTCCGCGTGCTATATCTGTTAATTTCTCCGGTCCAAGCATTCCTAATCTTTCGGAATCATCAACCGATATTAAATAGAATTCAGTCCCGTATAAGTCTCTGAAAATAGTTTCAAATTCAACCTCAGCTCCAGGCTTTACATGGAAATACACAACTCTGCTATCGCCTGAAGGATCGTTTCTCAATAATTTGGTAATCGGTCCAGATTTAGTTATGTAATGAATATTTTGCGCAGAAGCATCCAACCCCCCATGGTCTGAACTAACTATGATTCTGACCTGTTCTTTCAGATTTTTGTATAGCTTCAACAGAGTTTGGTCAACGGACCTAGCAGTTATCAGTGTTTCATCGGATGTGTACCCAAATTTATGCCCCATACTATCTACTTCAGAAATATACAAATAGGTATAAGTCTGGTCGTTAGATCCGTTGATTCTCTCAGCAATGATATCTATGGCCTCATTTAAATTTCTATAACTTTTCTGGCCAACTTCTCCACTGCAGTATGTCGAAAAAACAGATCCGCAGATATACTGGGGAAACAGAGAGATCTTGTTCCTAGTATATTTACTCAAAAGAGACGGCGTAGGATATACTTGGTCCAGTGTTAATCCAATTTCTGTCAGAGCAATTTGGTCCGTGGATCGTACAAACGGTATGATTGTAGCCACTGAATCCACTTCAGGCAGATATGTATACCAACCAATAGCAGCATGCCGACTCGGCCATTCCCCTGTAAAAAGTGAAGTTATAGCAGAGGCCGTCGTGGTTGGAAACACGGTCCGTAGTGATAGTTTTTTATGTTGTGCCAAAAAAGAGTCGGAACCTAAAGAATTCAACAGTATTTCACCAAAACCATCAACCACTACAAAAATGAGATGTTGTATTTCACCTATCATGTCAGCGATAGTGCGAACACCATGATTGTTTTTGGCTGAGTCTACACCAGATAATAAGGCTAGCGAATTTGCAAGATCTACAATATTTAACTCATTTTCATTTGGTTGAATAAGGCGACCAGACTGGAAATCACATTCAAGTCTTTGTGAATCTCTCATGGCATCTCACTGTTGCTGTTACTCAGTAAGGGGAAAATAAACTCTTCTATAGCCGTTTTCAAGCCATTGCTTTCAACGTTCGGCGCAATGAAGTCAGATAAATCTCTGACTTCATTGGGGGAGTTTCCCATTGCTATTGCTAGACCACATTCGGTCAGCATAGGTATGTCGTTGTAGCTGTCTCCAATGGCAATAAACCTACAAGTCGATGATTTATAAGATTTTGCCAAATAGCGAACCGCTGATCCTTTATCTATCCCAGCCTTAGTAAAATCCACGGCCCACAAATCGTTGTAGGGGAGGTATGCTTTAACGACATGAATATCATTTTCTGCTTCAAATTCTTTTACCATAGCCTCTGCGGCATCCTTAGGTAAATCTAAGGCAGAAACCCTCGCTAAGTCCCATCTATTGATCTGATCCAAATTTGTGAAAGTTTTGTTATCATGAGTAGCAATAAATTTGAATCCATACCTGTCTAATCTATTGACTACCCGCGTCGACTGTCTAGCCATCATCGGAAATCTACAAATCGGTGAGCCGCTCGCAGGATCTAAAACCACAGCACCATTATCTGACACCTGAGGAGTGTCCAATCTCAATTGGGCTGCGAAAAGCAGTACATCATATGGTTCGCGACCCGATACTATTGAAACTCGGACATGCTGAGCAAGTAATTTAACTGCATTTAGTACTTCCAAGGCAATTTCCTCGTCTCGGCCTATAATGGTTCCGTCCAAATCTATTACCACGGCATCAAATGGCAAATCATTCAACTATTTTAAGCCTCTCTTATAGTTTATATTCGAGTACAAGGACTTCGATCTCCTTCAATCAATATCCGATAGTAACCATGGAGTATAATACGACCATGTATTGCCTTAATAATTATAATTCTTAACTAATGTGGAGCAACACATGAACGAATTAACAGCTTACTTCAACGGCGAATGGATCCCCAACAGCGAGGTGAAAATCCATGCCACAGACCGAGGGTTTTTGGTCGGGGATACGGTTTTTGATGTCGCACGAACTTTCAATGGTAAGAGTTTCCGGATGAAAGAACATGTGGCACGTCTATACAGATCTCTCCAATACGCTCGTATCAATCCCAGTATAGATAAAAACCAGATGTTATTGATTAGTGAAGATGCTATCAAGCGCAACGAGCATATAAGACACAACTACGGCGACTTTACGATACATCAGTTTGTTACTCGCGGCCCCAAACCACCATCTGGAGCCAAAGAGTGCCCAACAGTGGGAGTTAGATTGGCACCAGTTGAATTTACTAGGTACGCACAATCTTACGCCACGGGGGTACACGGAGTGATAGCAAAAACTAGAAGCTACTCTCCAGAATCTTTGGATCCCAAAATCAAACATTACAGCAGGATGAACTTTAATTTGGCCCAGATGGAAGCAACAGATGTTGATCCCGACGCTTGGCCAATTATGTTAGATCTAAACGGCAACCTGACTGAGGGAGTTGGCTGGAATGTATTAATAGTAACTGACGGTGTGATTCGATCTTCTACAGACAAAGCTGTGCTACAAGGAGTCTCGAGGGGCATGGTTTTCGACCTCGCTAAACAATTAGATATCCCTGTAGTGCAGGAAGATCTTCAGCCTTATGATCTATACACGGCTGACGAGGCATTTTTCACGACGACAAGCCCTTGTGTATTGCCAGTTACTAAAGTTGATAATCGACAGATAGGTGATGGGTTACCAGGGCCAATTACACAACAGTTACTTGCGAGTTGGAGTGAATCCGTTGGTATCGACATTGTTGACCAGGCTGTGAGCTTCTCTAACAGATAAATCTTTCCAATGGTATCGATTACTTGTGACAACGTTGCATTTAAAAGCATGTGTTTTTCTGGGAATAACCAAATTACCTAACGCAGTATCTCAAAAATGCTAACTGTTATCGGAGCGTATTATGGAATTTGGGGAAATAATCGTGGTCCAGTTGAAAAATGGACCAGCATTAGGAAGATACCTTTCTACCCCCAACACGCCATCTAAATCAAGTGTTGCAAACCGCATACGTGTAGCAATTGGTAAAAATCGAGAAGCGCAATTAACAACCGATCGGCTATTGATGTCCACCGGGATAGTAGATTCCAACGTTGAACACACAAATGATTTGTGGAAACTATCTAAGGACTTATCTGGTGAGATAGACCTGCGTGAGGCGTGGAACATTGCCATAGATTCCACAAATCCTGTGTCACTAAAAGATCTTGCTGAGCTTTATTGGGGGAGTAGCGACAATACAGCCAAGAAAATTGCCATAATACTAAACGTCTACCACACCAATCTTTATTTCTACCAAGATGGCGCCAGTTACTATCCTCGGACGAGGAAAGAGGTCGAAGAAATTCAACAACGACGCTATAAGCTGATTTGCAAACAAAAAGAACGCGAGTTATTGATTGACGATCTTCGTCAGGAAACACTACCTGAAAAGCTGACACAGCACCAACAGGATATTTTGAATCATTTGCGTGGTTTAGCTATCCACGGAATTCAATATCCGAGAAGTTCAATTGCTATAGATCTTCTACGAGAAATTCATCCAAATTCAACGGAGTTTGAAAAAAATGCCTTTCGGATTTTGGTACGGCATGGCCTATTTTCAGAAGACGAACCACTAGAACTTGAGCGCGCCGGCTACACATCAATTTTCCCCAAGGCAGTTGTTTCTGCATCAGAAGCAATAGATCCCAGCACGTTAATTTCAGACCCGAAGAGGATTGATTTTACAAAAATCCCAACCATCACAATAGATGAACTGGGTACTTATGACCGTGATGACGCGATTTCCCTTCATTCTGATGCTGCCGGCTTTTCATATCTTGGAATTCATGTAACTGATGCCGGGTTTCTTGTACCTCCCAATAGTGCAATAGATACGGAAGCAAAAAACAGGATGTCTTCCATATACTTGCCGACTCAAATTTTGCCGATGCTGCCGCACGGCCTAGTTGCCAAAAGCGGAACCTTATCCAAAGGCAGAAAACAGGCCGCACTAAGTATCATCGCTAAACTTTCGCCCACCAACACCATAATTGACTGGGACATACATAGATCTGTGATAGAAAGTGACGACGCCCTATCCTACGAAGATGCTGAATTCGCGTTGGAAGACACCGAGCACAAGTGGCATAGATTCATCCATAACCTCGACAACATATCCACAGAATTAATGTCTAAAAGAGAAGTATCTGGTTCTGTGGATATTCAACGTCCCGATATGGCAATAGATATAGCCGAAAATGATGAAATCAGTATTCGTCTTTCAGTTAAAAATCGATCCCGAAAAATCATCGCTGAATTAATGATACTCTACAACACTTTGATGGCTGAATTTTGTAAGTCCCGTTCAATTCCTGTGATCTTCAGGTCACAACAAGCACCTGAAACTATTTCTAGTACGGATGGCATTGAAGATGGGCCATATTTATGGTTTATGAAGATGCAGCGCCTTCTTCCTGCTGAATTCTCTACGATCCCGGATGCTCATCACAGTCTTGGCGTAGAACATTACTCCCAGGTCTCAGCACCTTTACGCAGATATACCGACTTAATTACGCAAAGACAAATAGGACATTATTTGGATACTGGTAAATTTCTATATCCTGTTGAAGAAGTCGCATCGGTCGGACAGCGCGGATCAATCCAACTACGTGAAATTGCCAGAATAGAAGATTCAGTTAAACGGTATTGGTTTTTGAAATTCCTTGCCAAAAAAATGTGCAATGGTGAAAACCAGAAAAGTTCAGTCGAGTTTTACGCGGTGGCACTAGAAAAATCGGTTAGAAGAGGAGCGCTTTTAGAACTATCCGAATATCCATTCAGGTTTAGAGCTGTCGTTCCCAAAACATCAAATCCTGGAGACGTTGTGGTGGTCAAACTCCAAGGAATCGATCTTTGGCATCGGACCACACATTTTACATATGTGAGTATGGCCTGAAAAACACCCTCAATCTATTGATGCTAAGCTGTTTATCGACTCGAATGGGCATCTATAATATCTTGGGTTATTTCACGCAGAAAGTCCTGTGTGGCGTTTCTAAGGTCCCATGCTGAATACAAACGGGCAAGGAGAATTCTAATTTCAGGATTAGACAACATCTTCTCATAGCACCCTGCATCATCCATATCTACTAACAAACGAATTTGAGATCTCAGCCCCCCGGCCCCAGAAAAAAGTTTTGCCGATTTGATCCCTTGTGAACTTTGTATTGCCGGTAACAATTTCTCCGTCATGAATTTTAACTCTGCCCGAGCCTCTTGATCACTCAATTCATTGCTAAACCCAAATTCTCTGATATACAAAGTTGCCATACTATTTTTCTCCTTGTGGAAGTTGTTCATGTTTTTGCGAGAATTTCATTTACGCCGTTCTCCGACTCATTTGTAGTAATCACTAACAGACAGGGAAGCACTATGAGGGAAGAGACAAGTGCCAAGAAGATCATCACCGCGGTTAATTGGCCATATGAAGCAAATATCGGCATCGGGGCAAAGCCCATTATTACGAATCCAACTATGCTAGATGTGGCGGATGCAAGCAACGCAACACCCGTTCCTCTGGAAGTCCTTTTAACGGCTTCTACCTTGGAAGGATTCTTTTTCAATTCTTCCCTGTACCTCTCTGTCATATGAATTGAGTAATCAATACCCACTCCTATGGATATCGCCCCTATCATTGAGGTGACGAAATTCAGGGAAAAACCCGCTATATGCATTATTCCGTATAGCCACGCAACTACTAAGCCTATTGGTATCACCGTGACAATAGCGTACCTGAAGGAACGCATTGTCACCACCAGTAGCAAAGTAGCTGCAGAAATCGCTATCGGAAGAGAAAGGTAGAGTGTCCGAGTAGAAGCTGATAGTTGAGCTTCTCTAGTGAAAGGCGAGCCTGTCAATCTTGAAATAGATATTGATGGGTGCGATTCTAGATTTGCAAGTATCGGTCTAATTACTTTCCCCGATTCTGTAATCCTAGTTTGGTCTCTCGTACCTGGTATTTGGAACGAGATAGTTGTTAGGCTTTCGTTTTGTCCAGCATAATAAATAGCGCCTCTTACTTGATCAGGCCGAAGAATAAGGTTCCCTTTTGCATCGGGTACCCCGTTATTAAGTGCAAAAGTGAAGGCCGCTTCTATCTGTTCTTTTTTATCAGGTATCCAGTCCCCGTCTTTATCTTCAACAGCGATACCAGTACTGGATTTTATTGCTGAGAGGGCCGCAGGGCTTTCCATTATGATTTTTGAAGTGTTAACAATGTCGAGACCTATAGTTACTTCCCCGCTTGGTCGTTCAGCAACACTTTCAACATCTCTCAAGGATTCTATGAAATCTGATATAGCTGATACAGCGTTAGGATCCATCAAGTCGCCCTTGATGTATGCTATTCCTGGCTCACCTCCTTTTTCTCCCACATGTTCATCTACCTTGTCCAGACCGATAACCATATCTGACCTTGGATCAAAAAAATCCTTAACATCAAATGTAGGCTCTAATTTGAGAGCAAAAAATACTGAAGCTCCTGTAAGCAAGGCAGTAAGTATTAACACTGATCGAGCGTTTGATGTGGACCATGTCACTATCTTTTCTACGCACCACACAAGTCCTTTGCCTTTAGATACAAAAGATTGATTTGTAAATATGGCCTGTTCAGATAAAACAGGGTCAGTTTTTGAAATAATCATATATGCCACAGGTATGGCAAGAAATATTATGGAAGCACCGAAAAATGCAAAGACTCCATATAGAACATCGACGGCTAACATTACTATCACCACTCCACCGAAGGCTGATGCTACTGCTACAGAACCTACAACGCGAGCTACAGCGGGTACTGCGCCTACGAACTGTTTTCCAGAATCCCTGACTAGTTCATCTACACGCATGACCGCTATAGGTGCAACGATGCCTAATATCCAAAATGAAGAGAACACTGCTATAGCCGCTGCGCTCCCAAAATGAATTACCGCTTCTATATTCGAAGATAGATTTGACAAAAAGGCTATGCTGTCGCTTGCCATAGCTAAAAGCAGGGCTGCTAGAATACCAGTCAGGCCAATCTTCAGCCCTTGTCTAGGCAAATGCCCCTCTTCGACTTCCTCTTTGTAACGCCGTACGGAGTGCACTACAAAGTCAACACCCAGCGAAATCATGCTTATCGGTACTACAAGATCAATGACTAGTCCACTCTTGAGTCCCGCAAGTGCTGATATTCCTTTAAGCCATATCATCAATGCCGCTAGACCAACACCAGATATAGCCGTAACCCAGTACGACTTCAGGCTTAAGCCCACTACTAGCAAGGCACCAATAACTGTAAAAGTTATAAACGAACCAGAAGTTTCACCCTCATCTTCTGATTCCAAATTCGGGTCTATTGCAACACCCCAAGTTTGGTAATATTTTGAATCACCTCTCATAATTGAACTAATTTTTCGATTTAGATGTTCTTTGTTGATTACATCAGGTCCCCCTCCCAACCCAATTTCCAAACCCGCTCCTCCCAGCTTATTGTTGTCTGTAAGTACTGTGAAATCCATAGCAGGTGCGACCCACCATTTGATTTCCTGTCCGAAAACATTTCTTGTTTCTGATTTCGAATGTTGTGAAAGAAAGTCAATCACCCTGGCCGTACCTTCATTAGTAATCAATTCATGTATAGCAAATTTTATTTCTTCGTCAGAAGCTTTATCCAACGTAGTCCCCATAGCCGACAATGCAACTTCCAACGGTTCCAGTATTGAGGCCATCGCGGTTATTTCAATTCCAATGTCTGGGTTAAAATATTTGAACAGATAGGTTTGGTTTTCTAACGTGCCTGTAGCCAGTTCTCCTTTTGAATCCAGCATGAGAAGCCGGTCTCTGTTGTTTCTGAACTCAAGTAGTACATCGCTCGTCAAAACGTCCCCATTTCTAGCCTCTAACATGAAGTACGTAAAATGAACTGGGCTTGGAAATTTACCGTCAATGTCTGACTGTAAATCGAAAACCTCTCCCGGTGGGTTTGGCGATGCTTGCTGGGTAGCAGGCATCTTCAACATTGGGTACAGCAAAAAAACAGTCAAGACTAAGGATAAGATAACTACAAAAGCTGATCTCTCAGCTAGGAACGATACTACTTTGGCTTTGCGACTAGTCACATTCACACACGGTTATCAAAGATTCTTCATGTTGCCTCAGATGAATGGTATCAATGGTGGTCGGGGTGGTCGGGATCGAACCGACGACCTCCTGTTCCCAAAACAGGCGCGCTTCCGCTGCGCCACACCCCGTATTTGATACCGCTCAGCCACTACCCTCACTGCAAAATCTGATCTTCACGCCTAAGATGCTATCTCTACCACCATCTCTGTCTCAACAGGCACATTTAGTGGCAGACTAGCCATCCCAACAGCCGACCTAGCGTGTTTGCCTTTGTCGCCAAACACCTCTACTAAGAGATCTGAGCATCCATTTGCGACCGCCGGCGTATCAACAAAATCCTGTGTGCTATTTACCATGGTCAGGAGCTTGACTATTTGAACTACTCTATCTAGATCACCCAACGTTGCCTTTAGAACGGCTATCAGGTTAATTCCAACAAGTCGCGCAGCTTCATAGCCTTCTTCCACAGAAAGATCATCCCCCAGCTTACCTCTTACTTCAGAGCCATCCTGACGGGAAGCTGGAATGGAGCCCGATAAAAATAGTAGATTACCAGTACGGACCACAGGCACATAATTTGCGACAGGCCTCTTCATCTCTGGTAATTCAATTCCTAATTCTAAAAGTCTTGTTTCTACAGCTCCCATTTTAATCCTCCAATTTTTCTTCTAACTGTACATGCTTCATTAGTACATATTACTGGGATTTTCCTGAATTGGGATATATAAATTACACGAAAGCCAGTAGTTTAGCAGGATTTTCTGTCATGATCGAACTTACTTGACGATCCGAGAATCCTCTGGTCCTCATCCTTGGAACAATGTTCTGGATAATATGGGCATATCCGTGGCCTCCATATTTCATTGTTCGGTGTTTCGCAAATATATCCTGTGCCAGCACTATTCTATCCTCGTATCCTTCTGAAAGCAGCAATTCTATAAAATCCAGTCGTTGAGCATCACTGGGCATGTCCAAGTCACCAAGCGGATAATAAGAAATCTCCCACCCAAACAAGTCATACTCAAGAGCACAACCGCTTTGGGCAATATCGAGCAAGTCAACAGTGCTTGTTATGGTCCTGTCTAAGTGGCCCATTATTGTTCTGCTGACATCACCGCCAGATTCCTCTAATATCTCCAAGATTTGTAAAGGAGCCTGTGGATTACGTCCAGGATGGATAAGTACAGCAGCTCCCGTTTCTTGCTGGGCAATAGCCGATGCACGCAACACCTTTCTCTCGTTTGGAGCTAATGGCCAAGAACATCCAATCTCACCGATTATTCCCGCTTTCACACGAGTGGTGCCAACACCCAGGCGTATTTCCTCTACGATCTGACTAGCTATTTCCTCTTCACTCAATTGGTCCATTCCTTCCGGGTGGACAGAGTCTACATAATAACCGGCCCCCATTACGATGTTTAGCCTGCTACTTCGTGCTATTCGAGCTAATGCTTCAGGATCTCTGCCGATTCCTATTGTTGTCGCATCAACAATAGTCCCACCCCCAGCTTTCTTATACATTTGTGCTTCGGTTGTCGCATCATCCTCGTTGACTAACATCAAATTATCCAGATTGGCAAAAGATTGATAACTGACCCACCCAAGATTATTGATAGTTACGGGTTCGTGTGCACGGTAACGCTCACTGGCCTCTGCTGGTTCATTGAACATACATGAGAAATCGATCAGCAAATGCTCATGAGTAGTTGTCAAACCGAGGTTACTCGGTTCAACCAAACCTGTTACAGTCTGTACCTTGCCAACTAATTTTTCAGTCATTGCTTGCCTCTATGTGATTCCTGAAACTTAAATTCCCATAATGCCGTATCCAGTATCCACGGTTATGATTTGACCTGTGATACCTGTGGACAAATCGCTACTCAGAAATAACGCCGTACCCGCGGCCTCTTCATGTGTAACATTCCTGCCCATTGGAGACCGTGTTTGATGAGCACGCTTCATATCTTTGTATCCACTTATAACTCTTGATGACACCGTATCCAAAGGGCCGGGTGATATAGCATTAACTCTAATTCCGTCTGGCCCGAGATCGTGAGCAAGTTGAATAACCTCATTTTCCAGAGCTGCCTTGGCTGTGCCCATCACGTTGTATCCTGGAAAAACACGCTCTGAGGCTTGAAAAGTTAGCGTCATAATACTCCCGCCATCCGTCATACATGGAGCGCCGAAACGAGCCACCGGTATTAGAGAATATGCACTGATATCCAATGCAAGTCGAAATCCCTCTCGATCTGTATTAATAAACCTACCTCCAAGATCATCTCGATTAGCGAACGCTATGCTGTGCACTATAATGTCGATCTTGCCGAAATGTGTTGATATAGATTCAAAAGCAGCCTCTACATTTTCATCGGAGGAAACATCACACTCTACCATAAATGCATCTTCCCAAGGTTCAACTATTTTCTCTACGTTTTCTAGAATCCGGTCGTTTTGATATGTGATAGCTAGGGAAGCACCGGATTGTTGCAATATACCCGCTATAGAAGCCGCAATGCTGCGTTGATTTGCTATACCAAGAATAACAGCCGTTTTGCCTTTCAGATCAATTGAATACATCCTTTTTTCTCCAGCCAGGTGATGGTCAGGTTTCACACGTTTAACCCAGCGTAACTATTATACATTACACAGGATTTCAATTATGTTTAGTGTTTACCGATCAATAAATCTAGAAAGTTGAATTATTGATCATAGCCGCCAAGTAACCGGCTCCAAATCCATTGTCAATATTGACCACGCTTACACCAGGAGCACAACTGTTAATCATCGTGAGTAGAGCACTTAGCCCTGCAAAGTTTGCTCCGTAGCCTATACTAGTTGGTACAGCTATAACTGGTACGCCAACTAAACCTCCAACAACTGACGGTAGTGCTCCTTCCATTCCTGCAATTACTATGATCACCTTGGCATCTCTTAGTACATATTGCTTACTTAGCAGCCTATGTATCCCTGCAACTCCCACATCAAAAAGTCTCTTAACTTCGCAGCCCATGAATTCAGCCGTAACTATGGCCTCTAGTGCCACAGATAGATCACTAGTACCTCCTGAGGCAACCACCAACCCTGGCTTTCCCTCGATATTCTGGCGGCCGTATGCAACTATGGTTCTCCCTATTTCATCGTAGGAACAATCAGGTACCACTTCTTGAACTGCATCGAACATTTTAGGATTAGCCCTAGTAATTAACAATCGTCCCGAAACTTCCCATATTGATGAAGCTATTGTTCTGACTTGCTCTATTGACTTACCTTGAGCAAAAACTACTTCTGGGACACCCGTCCGTATTGCTCGGTGATGATCGACTTTGGCATAATCTAAATCTTCGTATGGCAAATTTTTGAGTCGAACAAGGACCTCATCAATACTTAGGTTGCCTTGCTTAAACTGGTGAAGCAGTGATTCTAAGAATTTCTTATCTATTGAATTCCTCCATCACTCAACAGTATTCTTTCGCTTGAGTATAGCGCTTCTGGTACTAGCTCTCCGAAACACTAGTCTCGGGACTTTGATATCACATCAATTCACTATTACACTCTGGCTATCCATCTCCATCTGGTGTTTTAGATAGTATCCTGTACTAGAATCCCGAAGTTTTGCGAGAGATTCCGGTGTCCCCTCAGCTATAACTTGACCGCCTTTGTCGCCAGCCCCTGGGCCAAGATCAATAATCCAATCTGAATTTTTAATCAAATCTAAATGATGCTCGATTAGCACCACTGTGTTTCCAGCGTCAACAAGCCGATGTAATACGTTAAGCAGGTGGGCACAATCTTCAAAAGACAGGCCTGTGGTAGGCTCATCTAGTATATACAAAGTATGGCCTTGTGAGCGCTTCGACAACTCACTGGAAAGCTTCACTCTCTGAGCTTCCCCTCCACTAAGTTGGGTAGCTGGCTGGCCCAACTTTATGTAGCCTAATCCCACATCGCTCATTGTTTGCAGTTTATTTTTGATCTTTGGAATATTTCCGAAGAACTGCAGCGCTTCAGACACCGTCATATTTAAAACTTCACCAATATTTTTCCCTTTGAACTCTATCTCCAGAGCCTCCCGATTATATCTATCTCCTTCGCAAATTTCACATGGTACCGATACATCAGGGAGAAACTGCATCTCAATGTTTATATAGCCGTCCCCGCTGCATGCCTCGCATCTACCGCCCTTTACGTTAAAGGAAAATCTTCCTGCCTTATAGCCACGCATCCGTGATTCTGGCACTGTCGTGAACAATTCTCGTATAGGTGTGAACGTCCCCGTATACGTCGCTGGATTACTTCGTGGAGTACGCCCTATGGGGGATTGGTCAATATTGACCACTTTATCTATAGCTTCTAAATTTTGTATAGCGTCAAATTCACCTGGTCGATCCTTTGCTTTATAAAAATATTGAGCTAGAGCTTTATACAGAATTTCGTTAATCAGAGTACTTTTTCCAGAACCCGACACCCCCGTTATACAAACCATTACGCCCAAGGGTATATTTACATCTATATCTTTTAGGTTATTTTCTTTTGCACCCTGAATGCTTATTGAAGTATTATTTAGAGAGCGCCTCTTTTCAGGATATGGGATTCTGCGTTTCCTCCCAAGATATTGACCAGTTAGCGAATCTTCCACTTGTATAATCTCGTCAATTTTTCCTTCAGCCACAACATGGCCACCGTGTTCACCAGCACCTGGTCCCATGTCTATAATGTGATCAGACGCCCTCATTATGGCCTCATCGTGCTCCACTATCAAAACCGTATTGCCTACGTCTCTGAGACCTTGAAGTGTTTCTATTAAACGATAATCATCTGCTGGATGGAGACCTATCGAGGGTTCATCGCATACATACAATACTCCCATCAGGCCAGATCCTATTTGTGTAGCTAGCCTGATACGTTGAGCTTCACCTCCGCTAAGTGTAGATGCGGTTCTAGAAAGAGTTAAATAGTCGAGTCCAACATTCAAGAGAAAATTTAGGCGGGATTCTATCTCTTTTAGTATTTGGTCTGCTATCGTCTGCTCCCTTTTAGTGAGGGCGTTCTTATTTGACGAACCATTCTTTGAAAAACTTCCATCCCGGATCCTTCGTATCCAGTCCATGGACTCAGCAATAGACTTGTCGGTGATTTGAATAATATTGAGGCCATCCACAGTCACTGCAAGGGCTTCTGGTCTAAGCCTAAACCCTTTGCATCCTTTGCATGGCCTAGACACCATGTATTTTTCTATCTCGGACCTGACAAAATTAGACTCGGTGTCTCGATGCCTTCTGGCCAAGTTGTTAATTACACCTTCAAACCGATTCTCCCATAGGTGTCGTCGATAACTTCGGTTCCTTCGTCCCTGTACAGGGACATCAAGATTTCCCCATAGGATTAAATCAAGATGTTGTTTATCAAGATATTTGATTGGTGAGCTGGTTGAGAAGCCATATGATTGCCCAAGCGATTCTAGGCGCCTTGAAAAACTCTGAGCGTAAGAACCTGTTCGTATCCAAGGCTGAACAGCTCCTTCATCAATGCTTAATTCTTTGTTAGGTATAACCAACTCTGGATCTACTTCCAGCCAGTAGCCTAATCCAGCACAGTTGGTGCATGCTCCATGGGGATTGTTGAAACTAAAGGTTCGTGGTTCAAGTTCACCAATACTTATGTTGCAATGTACACAAGAAAATTGTTCTGAGAAAAGATATTCCTCGCCATCAACAACAGACACAAGAACTGTGCCTTTCGCCATCCTTAGTGAAGTCTCCACCGAATCTGAAACCCTTCCTAGTTCAGCACTTTCTCCTACCACCAGACGATCAACTACAATTTCAATGTTATGCCATTTATTTTTTTCTAGCGAAGGCACCTCACCAAGCTCATATATTTCTCCATTAACTCGAACTCTTACAAAGCCGGCCGAACGAGCTTCTTCGAAAATTTCATTGTGTTCTCCTTTACGCCGTCTCACCATAGGGGCCATGATTTGTATTCGAGTTGATTCGGGAAGTCCTAGAACTGCATCAACGATCTGTTGCACTGTTTGACTCTCAACAGGCCTTCCACAATTATGGCAGTGGGGACGACCGGCTCTAGCAAAGAGGAGTCGGAGATAGTCATAAATCTCCGTTACAGTGCCGACTGTCGACCGGGGATTATGAGAAACACCTTTTTGGTCTATCGATATTGATGGTGACAGGCCATCTATATGATCAACATCTGGCTTGTCCATCCGTCCCAGAAACTGCCGTGCGTATGATGACAGTGACTCAACATAACGTCTTTGTCCTTCAGCGTATATGGTGTCAAATGCTAGGGAGCTTTTACCGGACCCGGAGACCCCTGTTACTACCACTAATTTATTTCGCGGCAACACTACGTCGACGTTCTTTAAATTGTGTTCTCTGGCGCCCCGAACAATTATATTATCTAGCAATATGTGATACTTCCGATAGAGTGGGTGCTTTTATTGCCACGGACAAATCTTTGTGATAATTCTATCATTTCCCTTATTATCTGCATTATTTTTTTGTGTAATAGGCAAGACTTCAACAAATTTATTGTTTAGCCGATTTTGTTCTATCTTAATTTTCGTAATTCTCCAATTGATCCTGGATCTCCAAACGCCAGCAGGGTAGTCCATCTTGTACGCATAGTCTTGACTTTGGTTTCATTCCCGTCATCTGTGAGTTTATCAATGGGTTCCCATTTAAATTTGGGCAGGAAAAGAGAACCCATGGTACGTTGAATTCGGCTCTTCAACGCTAATCCCCCTGCTTCTTGCACAATCAAAGTTCCGCCCGCAATATCCCATAAATAGGGTCCGTTTATGAACGCGTATTTCATGGTTCCCATAGCTACCATCGCTAGTTCGTATGCAATGCTTCCAGTAATGCGAGGTTCTACCAAAGATATTTTTGTGGACAGTGGTCGTTGGTATTGAGAGAAAAAATTTGCATGGACTCCCGAAAGGCTTACTTTGCTTCTATGCTCACTGGAAGAAATTGATACTTTTTTGTCCCCTATGAATGCCCCTGAACCGGACCTCGCATGGACAATTTTACCCAAACCATCAGGCCACGGAATGTATATGGCCGCCGCGACAGGAACTCCTTTATACAAAACTCCGATTGAGCAAGCAAATATTGGGATCCCAGCAACAAAATTCTTTGTACCGTCCAGCGGATCTACTACCCAAACGAAATCGTTATCAATTTCTTCATCAATCTCATCTCCATACGCTTCTTCACTCAGAACGTAATGATCTCCAAATGTTTTATTGATTGATTCAATTACAAATCTTTGGACTTCAATATCAACTTTTGTAACAGGATCAGTTTTGTTTTCATCCTTATAACAAACGTTCATGTTTTGCCCAAAGTATGACGAGAGAATTTGACCAGCTTCTCGGGCAATACTTACAGCACAACTATGAATCTCCGCTAAAACTTTATCATTCGGTGTACTATGCATGGCCTGAAGTCTATTTACCAATGGATTAACCGTCAATATTTCTTGGGATGAACCAGATAGGAAGACTTAATATCAACTGATTCTACAAATGTGACTATATCTAAAATCACGAATTTTATCTTCCTGATAAGCTCAATTTGTCAGCGACTTTGCCTCTTGCCACAGGTCGTCTTTTTCATGTGGAGAAAGTTCCGATAAGTTTTTTGATCTTTGTTCGGTCAATTGTGTCACGGTTTGAAATCGGGTGGAAAATCGCTTGTTGGCATGCCGAAGGGATGACTCAGCATCGATACCCAGCCAACGAGCTACATTGACTATCGAAAATAACAGGTCACCCAATTCAGATTCGCGTTCCTCTTGAGATGAGGCTGTTCCAAGTTCATATATTTCCTCAGCCACTTTACTCACAACTCCGTCATAATTATCCCAATCTAATCCCTCACTGGAAGCCCGTTTCTGGACCTCTTGCGCATACATTAAAGCTGGTGTTGTCTTGGGTACACTATCTATGATAGTTCCTTCAACATTTTTCTCATTTTTTTTCAGTTTATTCCAATTGGCTTCAACTTCTTTGGCATTCACAACACTCTTATTTTGGAAAACGTGAGGGTGTCTTCGTACAAGTTTATTGATAATCCCTTTGAGCACTTTTTGGTCAGTGAATAAATTCTGTTCTTTTGCTATGGCCATCTGGATGACAATGTTAAACATCACATCTCCTAGTTCTTCAATCATATCCTCAAATTGAAGGGACTCTATAGCTTCGACGAGTTCATAACATTCACGTAGCAACATCTCTTTAAGTGAATGTTGGGTTTGTTCTTTATCCCATGGACAGCCTTCAGGTCCAAGCAGTTTTTCAACGACCTGCTTAAGCTCATCATAGGTACCTTGATAATGAGAGTTGGTTTTTATTGACATACGAGTCTCCTCTAATTTTAGTGTATGCTCAATTCGACTTGGCCGATTATAGCCATGGCTTTATGAGGTTGACAATATTATCAACAAGTATTGATGATTGGGTTCGAGAAAATCTTATGAGCATTATAAATCGTATAGGCGTGATAGCTATTTCCATTGTTATTTCACTGTTCCTTATATCTACGAACGTCCGGTTAGTTATCCAAAACCCAGCTCTCTACAGTTATGGATTTAGCAAATACGATATCCCTTCACATGCTGGTATAGAGCTAACGGAGCTTATTTCAGTTGGCCAACAGATTCGTGAGTATTTCAATAACGAAGAAGAATTTTTGAATGTGTCGATCAGTAGATTTGGGACGCCAGTACTAAACCTGTATAACTCTCGGGAAATTCTCCATATGAAGGATGTTAAGTTTTTGGTGAATGGAACCTATCGGACACAGGAATTGTCTGGATTGCTTATAGCTCTATTCATGATTTACAGCTTGGTTACTAATAAAAAATCATTTATCTCTAGGGTTGGTGTGTGCTGCCTTTCGGCAGGTCTAATAACCATGGCTGTTGTTTCGTTTGCTGGAATCATTTCCTTAGTTGGTTTCGAGCAAGCGTTCATTGTATTCCATAAGATTAGCTTCACAAACGATTTGTGGCAGCTTAATCCACATACCGATATGTTACTCATAATGTTTCCTCAAGGGTTTTTCTTCGACACCACAATGTTGATCGCGGCTCTGACCGTTTTTGAAAGCATCATTCTCATTATTGGTTCCAAATTAATACTGGTCAGGCTTAAGGACAATACATAGTTCTTTGGCAAAGTCCTACTTAAAACGAAAGATACCAAATTGGGCTACAGTTAAGTTTAGACACTCATGGAGCAGCCGCAACCGCTTGGACCACAACCGCCACAACCCCCTCCAGTACTTGGCACTGATGCTACTTCACCATCATCACCTCTAGAATATGCAGCAAAAACCGATAGCTGCCTACTCGAGTCCCCACCGCATTCTTCACAAGGAGCTATGTCATCCATCCTAGTGACAGGTCTCAGTTTATCGAATCTATTGCCACACGAATTACATACATACTCATATATGGGCAATGTGCACTCTCCTTGATAGGGTTTATCCGTCCATTCTAGATAGAGTGATACCTATGGTCAACCAAGAAACGTATAATGTACAGGCGAGGCTCTAGTTATTGATTAAATAGTTGATGCTAATTTCATTTAGGAAAAATTGATGAACCCGATAAAAACTTTACCAGACGCAAATGGCCATTTTGGAGAATACGGCGGACGATTTGTCCCAGAGACACTGATGGGCGCGATAGAAGAATTGGAACAGGAATATTTAGCTGTTAGGAATGATGAAAACTTTCTGGCAAACTTAGATACCTTACTCAACCACTACGTAGGTCGCCCCACCCCTCTGTACTTTGCTGAAAACTTAACCGACAAGCTAGGTGGTCCCAATATATTCTTGAAAAGAGAAGACCTTGCCCACACTGGTGCCCACAAGATAAATAACGCACTCGCTCAAGGCCTTCTAGCAAAGAAAATGGGTAAAAATAGAATCATAGCCGAAACTGGTGCGGGCCAACATGGTGTTGCTACAGCAACCGCTTGTGCGCTGCTTAAATTAGAATGTGTGGTCTACATGGGCGAAAAGGACGTAGAGCGCCAATCCCTAAATGTTTTTAGAATGCGCTTGCTTGGAGCAGAAGTGCGGACTGTGAATTCAGGTAGCAAAACATTGAAAGACGCTATTAACGAAACTATCAGAGATTGGGTCACCAATGTTAGGACTACTCACTATATAATAGGTAGTGTAGTGGGCCCTCACCCTTACCCAATGATAGTTAGAGATTTCCAGTCGGTCATAGGAAATGAGGCTCGAGCTCAGTTCATCAATCAAACAGGCAGCTTGCCTCATCACGTGATCGCATGTGTCGGTGGTGGTAGTAACGCAATGGGTCTATTTCATTCCTTCATAGAGGATACTTCTGTAAATTTGATAGGGGTTGAAGCCGCTGGCTTAGGAGTTGATACCGGCCAACATGCATCAACCTTGTTGGCCGGACGACCTGGTGTGCTGCACGGAAGTATGTCTTACCTACTTCAAGATAGCAACGGCCAAATCCAAGAACCTCATAGCATATCCGCTGGATTAGACTACCCTGGTGTTGGACCAGAACACAGTTTCCTTAAAGATAGCGACCGTGCGAGTTATGTGAGTGTCACTGACAGTGAAGCTCTTGATGGGTTCTCTTTACTTTCGACTACCGAAGGGATCATACCCGCCTTGGAACCTGCCCATGCCATATATTACACGTCCAAGTTCGCACCTACTCTGCCTAAAGACCAGTCAATACTTGTTGGGTTAAGTGGCAGGGGAGACAAAGACATTGACACTGTGGCTAAGAACCTCGGGATTAATATGTGAGGCCTTAGCGTGATGAAGTTGAAAAACTCATTCTTACCGTTGGCCACTGTAAAATTCCTGTTATTATTTCTGGCAGTAATTTTTTCGTGTATTGCAACTGCCCCTATCTCACACGCAAACGGTAGAGTATTAGATTATCAAGTCAAAGTTGCCGGACCCTATCGGATCGGGTTTGGTTCTGTTCCGAACCCTCCCAGAGTTGGCGCAATACATGTTAGCGTCACAGTAACTCCATTAAAAACCGAAAATCCAATTCAAAACCCTCAAGTCATTATTCGGGCTTTCAGACCTAATGTAGAGGGAGATATTTCAGCACCAATCCAGGCTTTTCGCCAATCGTCACTCGAATCTATCTACGAAGCCAATACAGACGTGGATAGTGTAGGCCCATGGACTTTCATGGTTACTGTTAGCAGTGGCCTAGGGAATTCGTCGGCAAATTTCGTGCTTGATGTTCGGCCATCCAATCCACTCCTATCAATTATGTCTTGGGCGACTTTGACTGTGTTTGTTGCTTTAGTTGCACTTGGAATATACCCTTTTATTGCGAGCCGAATGGCCCAACGAAAACTAAAGTGACAATTCAGCAAAGTCCTTGAATAAATTGATTCAATATTGAGACCGACAACGTTGACCAGGTTTCACACAAAAACTTATAATGCGCTTGCGGCGCCGTCATATTGTATGACTTGAGGCTTTTACATTCGTCACCCAAAGACCTATCCAGAGGCAGGCTTAAATGACAGATCATAACGACGATCTTAAGGAGGCTTGTGGTGTAGTTGGTGTTTATTCACCCAAGCACTCTGTTGCACGAGTCGTTTTCTTTGCTCTGTACGCTTTGCAACATCGAGGTCAAGAAAGTAGCGGGATTGCAGCTTCAGATGGTAATGGAATAACCAATAGCACAGCGATGGGGTTAGTGGGACAAGCATTCCAAGAGGAGGATCTCACGGATTTGTCTGGTCATATAGCAATCGGCCACACTCGATACTCCACTACTGGTTCAAACAACATTAACAACGCACAACCAATTCTATCTAGAAATGATGATGTAGAAATTGCATTAGCTCATAATGGGAATGTAATCAATGCGGTTGAACTTAAAAAAGAGCTTGTCGACTGGGGATGCGAATTTTCTTCCACAAGTGATTCGGAAATAGTGGCCCATCTAATAACGCATGCACCATCTAATGACTGGGGAGAGCGAATAGCCTATGCCATGAGGCGATTAGAGGGAGCATATTCGCTGGCAGTTATGACCAAAGATGCTCTTTTCGGTATTAGGGATCCCCTGGGAGTTCGGCCTTTGTGTATAGGAAGATTAGATGATGGGTGGGTGATTGCATCTGAATCATGTGCTTTAGATCATGTAGGAGCTGAATTCGTACGTGAGATAGAACCCGGTGAAGCCGTAATGGTTGACTCCCAAGGACTCCGAACAGTATACAAAAAACAGGAGTCTACAGAATCTTCGTCCATGTGCATATTCGAGCATATATATTTCGCTCGACCTGACAGCGTATTGGGAGGGAATTTAGTTTATAAATCTCGTATGGCAATGGGGGCCGAGCTGGCCAAGGAACATCCTGTTGATGCAGATATTGTCATAGGGGTGCCAGACTCGGCAACTGCTGCCGCTGTTGGTTATTCGCAAGAAGCTCAAATACCATTTACCGAGGGGCTGATGAAAAACAGATATGTTGGTCGGACTTTTATTTTGCCCGATCAACGCCTCCGAGATTTAGGTGTCCGCAGAAAACTTAATCCCCTCCCAGACCTGATACGTGATAAGCGAGTTGTAGTTGTCGATGACAGTATTGTCAGAGGTACAACCACGCCCCATGTTGTAAATCTACTTAGGAAGGGAGGAGCTACCGAAATACATCTCCGCGTGTGTGCACCTCCTATAATGTGGCCCTGTCACTTCGGCATCGATATGGCGAGCAGAAAAGAATTATTAGCGGCCAACAAATCGGTCGAACAGATTCGTGAATACGTAGGGGCGGACTCCCTAGGATACTTAAGCCATGAAGGACTATTAAGAGCCGTTGGGGGAGAGAAAAACAGCTTCTGTATGGCTTGTTTCACTGGTGAATACCCAGTTCCCGTCCAGCTTGAAATGGACAAGCTTGTCCTTGAAATATGAACCTGGGAGAATTTTTCATGACCTCTACTAGTGGGAACGCTCCACTCACATACAAGTCGTCTGGTGTCGATCTAGATGCTGCCATAGATGTCAAAGGCCGCATTGCAGATTTGGTAGCTACAAGTCATGGTCCTGAGGTGCTAGAAGGAATTGGCTCATTTGGTGCTATGTATCAACTAGGCCAATATCGGGAGCCAATATTGGTATCCAGTACAGATGGAGTAGGAACCAAGCTCAAAATTGCTTCTATGATCGGTAGATTTGACACTATTGGTAAAGATCTTGTTAACCTCTGTGTGAACGATATAATCGTGACTGGGGCAAGACCACTATTTTTTCTAGACTATATAGCCGTAGGCAGCCTCAAACCAAACCTCGTGGAAGATATTGTTAGTGGAATGGTTGAAGCCTGTAACGCTGTCGGATGTGCGCTTATAGGTGGAGAAACAGCCCAGATGCCAGGGGTTTACGAAGATGGGGAACTCGACCTTGCTGGTTTTGTTGTAGGAGCGCTGGAAAAAAACTCAATCAAGGATATATCACAAATAAAGGAATCTGATCTTTTGGTAGGAATCCCCTCAAGCGGACTGCATACTAATGGCTATTCCTTGGTCCGACAGGCATTAAAGATAGATGAGAATCCTTCTATTCTTGAAGAGTTTTTTGCCGAGATTAATGGCACTATAGCAGACGCTTTATTAGTCCCGCATCGATCGTACTACAACACACTCGCACCTCTTTTCAGTGCTTTTAAAGCTGCTGCCCACATTACGGGTGGCGGTCTGCCAGAGAACATTCCCCGAGTACTTCCTAAAGATCTTTCGGCTCGTATTGATACAACCACCTGGAATCGACCCACTATAATGTCTTTAATTCAAAATATGGGCAACATTAATCTAGAGGAAATGTACCGAGTTTTTAATATGGGGCTAGGTATGGTTTTAGTTTGCGAACCGTCTGCTGCGGACGAGGCCATAAAAGAAATATCTGGAGCTTGTGTCATTGGTGAAATTATCAAGACAGAGGAAGACGAAAGAGTGTCGTTGATATAATAATATGAGAGCTATTGTCAGTGTTTCTAACAGAGATGGTCTTATTGGATTCTGTCAGTCAATCAACAAAGCAGGATTTGAGATCGTCAGCACAGGTGGCACAGGTGGCGTGATAGCCAATGCCGGTTTACCTGTTACGCAAGTGTCCGACATAACAGGATTTCCAGAAATTCTTGATGGCCGTGTGAAGACATTGCACCCAAAAGTTCATGCAGGTATACTAGCGCGTCCGGACATCTCTGGCCATCTCGACCAGATGGCACAACATGATATTAGTGCTTTCGATTTGGTAGCTGTCAATCTTTACCCGTTTGTAAAAACGGTTGCAGAGGCCGATGTTTCTCTGCAAGATGCTCTAGAAAACATTGATATCGGGGGGCCTACCCTAATTCGAGCCGCGGCTAAGAATTTCCCACACGTAATTGTTGTCGTAGATCCTGTGGATTACGATTGGGTAGGAGAACAACTCGCTAACAACAGGCCTATTTCCTTAAATGACCGACAGTGCTTGGCACACAAAGCTTTTCAACATGTTGCCCTTTATGACACGGCCATTTCCAAGTACCTATCCACCCAAGACGGCTACTCTGATGAGTTAACAATAGGGCTCAGTAAAGTTGCAGAATTGAAATATGGAGAAAATCCTCATCAGAGTGCTGCTCTATATACTGAAATCTTATCTGCTGGAGGCATCGTAGGGGCCCAGAAAATACACGGTGGAGAACTTTCGTTCAACAATGTTCTAGATGCGGATTCAGCATGGAGAATTGTATCTAATTTCATTCAGCCCGCAGTAGCAATTATCAAGCACAATAATCCGTGTGGTCTTGCTATACATGATGACCAACCAACCGCATATGAAAGGGCGTTTACTGGAGATCCCACATCAGCCTACGGTGGAATCGTTGGGTTCAACCGTCCCGTCACTGCTTCGACTGCAAAAGCTATGCGCGGAGTCATGTATGATGTGATCGTGGCGCCTGATTATGAGCCGGAAGCTATTGAGTTTCTAAGCAAGCGTAAAAACACACGTGTTATACGTATACCTAACACTGGCTTGCCTTCAGGCAGTTTAGATGTTAGACCAGTTTCAGGAGGAGCTCTAGTCCAAGAATTTGATGAAATAAACGAAGATCCTGGAACATGGAAAGTAAAAACTAAAAACAAGCCATCTGTTAAACAATTGGATGATCTAGCTTTCGCTTGGAACACAGCTAGATATATAAAGTCCAACGCTATAGTTCTAGCCCATGAATTGACTATGGTTGGTATGGGCACAGGACAACCTAACAGGGTCACCAGCATACATTTGGCACTCCGAATAGCTGGCAATAAATCCAAAGGAAGCGTTTTAGCATCAGATGCTTTTATGCCTTTCGCTGATAACATCGAGATGGCGGCAAGCGGAGGTATAACTGCCATAGCACAACCTGGGGGATCTATTAGAGATGAGGAAGTCATAGCTGCCGCAGATGAACTAGGATTGGCAATGGTTTTCACTGGAACCAGGCATTTTAAACACTAATTCCCTATAAAGATGACAGCGTCTATTGATATAGTAGTTCCTGTTCTCAACGAAGAGTGCGGCCTGGTGTCTAGCATCAACAAGTTGCATGCTTTTGCAACCAGTCACCTATCCCAGTTTAAGTGGAGTATTCTCATAGCCGATAATGGATCTACGGACTCAACCAGACAACTTTGCGTTGACCTCTCGATCAATCTATCAAATGTTGGTTACATCTATCTAAAGCAACGCGGTAGAGGTCGAGCGCTCAAAAAGGCCTGGTTGGAGAGCGAAGCCGACATTATGTGTTACATGGACGTAGATTTGTCCACCGATCTAGCTGCCTTACCACAGCTAGTTTCCGTTCTGGAAACAGGTGAATACGATCTTTGCATAGGATCCCGACTTGATACGAAATCTAATGTCATTGGTCGCAAACTCAAAAGGGAGCTGATATCACGTATCTACAACCTTATGATTCGTATCTCATTTTTCACTAGATTCCACGATGCACAATGTGGTTTCAAAGCAATATCCAATACCGCAGCTGGGGAGCTTATTCCCTTTGTCAAAGACAATGCCTGGTTTTTTGATACCGAACTCTTGATAATAGCGGAAAAGAACGGCTATAGGATCAAAGAGCTACCAGTTGTATGGAGAGATGACCCTGATAGCAGAGTGAATATATTAAAAACCGCTTTAGAGGATATAAAAGGCCTGGCAAGGTTGAGATTTGGGGGCTTAAGGAAGGCCTCCAATTCGATACTAATCCAAAAGGAACAATCTCATACAAACCCTTGAACTTTCCCCAATGCCAAGGTAATCTCTATAAGTCAGATGGACTACTCCTATGCACAGGTGCGGTATTATCAAAAGGAAGGGCTAGCCGTAAATATACAATATGGTAAATCCTGAGTTTGACATTCGACCAACCATTCTAGTAGGCGATACTGCTGACGTTTCGTTTCAACGCACTCTGACAGTTTTGAGAAACGAAGGCATTAATCCTATAGTTACAATGGAATTTTCCCCTAAGCATTCAGGGATCTTTAGTGGCATCAAAGAAGTCCGAGCTCTTTTGGGTAAAGTTCTTCCGGAGACTGGTAGTGAGGTTTGGGCTCTCGAAGAAGGGGCGTCTTTAAGCGCTAAAGAAACTGCTCTGCGGATCACTGCTCCTTATGGATCGCTTGGACTATACGAAACTACAATATCTGGAATACTTGCATCCTCTAGTGGTTGGGCCACGGCTGCAAAGGAATGCTGTGATGCGGCTAGAGCAACCGCTGTCGTGTCCCTCGCAGCTCGACACGTTCACCCTAACGTTGCAGCTAATATAGACTACTCTGCAGTAATAGGGGGTTGCCAATCATGCTCTACCATCTTAGGAGCCCGGCTGGCAGGAATAACTCCTTCTGGCAACATACCCCATGCCTTGCCTCTTATTCTTGGTGATTCAGTACTTGCCATTCAGGCTTTTGACAAACATATGCCACTTGAAGTACCTCGAATAGCTGTTGTAGACACATTCAAGGACGAGGCTGAAGAATCTGTCAACGTCGCTCAAGCACTACGAGAAAAATTACGTGGAGTACGCTTAGACACACCGAAGGAAAGAGGAGGGGTAACACCTGATTTGGTAAGAGAAGTGAGAGTCAGGCTAGACCAAGCTGGTTTTCGCCACGTTGAGATTTTTGTCAGTGGAGGTTTCACGCCACAACGGATCAATGATTTCGTCGAAAAAGATGTGCCAGTTGACGGATTTGGAGTTGGTAGCTACATATCGAGCGCTCCGCCAAATGACTTCACAGCAGACATTCATGAAATTGATGAGAAGCCAATTTCCAAAAGAGGCCGTATTCCTGGCCCTACCACAAACCCACGGCTCGACCGCATTATGTAGCGCTTCTTGGTCTGCAGCACTGTACCATGCGCTAAATCCCAAACAAGACTCTACAGACTAGTCTATAGCAATCCTTCGTTTATTCCTTAAAAAATATTGGTCGAAATCTGATGTTTTTGCCCCTTGAAACACCAATGTAGGGCCCATGCTAGAATCTGCAAGACTTCAATATTTTTCAGGGAAATTGCTCTATGACACTGTCCCCGTCTGGGACCCAGGATGCCCGCAAAATTTGGTCCGCAGTGCTGGGTCACCTCGAACTTCAGGTGACCAGGCCTAGCTTTCAAACTTGGCTCAAGGACACGGTTGGAATAAGGGTATCCGAAACCGATATAGTGGTAGGTACACCCAGCACGTTCGTAGCGGAAATGCTAGAGCAGCGAATGTACTCTTTGATAACAGACTCTGTCAATCAAGTCCTAAAGAACCAGTTGGCCATCCGTTTTATCGTTACCTCTCAGGGCGAATTGACTCCCGAATCCCATTCCACCCTTTCCACAGAACATCACAAAAAAGACATTCAGGATTCTAAGAAGACCCAGATGCCTCAAAGGCTTATTTCACTTAATAAAAAGTACCAATTTGATACCTTCGTTTCTGGTAAATCAAATGAATTGGCATATGCCGCCAGTGTAGCTGTATCTAAAAAACCAGGGCTAGTTTACAACCCACTCACCATCTACTCTGACGTCGGGCTCGGAAAAACACACCTACTCCACTCGATCGGCCATGCCGCCGCCGCCACAGGGCTTTCTTTCATATATATCACCACGGAAGAATTCACTAACGAATACGTCAGATCAATTCGAGAGGGCAATACTGAATCCTTTCGCGATCGATATCGTAGAGCGGACATGCTGCTGCTAGACGATGTGCAATTCCTGATAGGAAAAGAGCAAACCCAGGAAGGTTTTTTCCACACTTTCAACTCCCTGCACATGCTAAACAAGCAAATTGTTATTACAAGTGACCGTCCAGTGGCTAGGCTTAATCTTCTTGAGCGGAGGGTCAGATCGAGACTCTCAGGCGGACTCGTTGTTGATATCCAACGCCCAGATCTCGAAACTAGAATGGCAATATTGTCCAAAAAATTGGAAGACTCCAAGCGTCAATGTGAAACAGTGGTTATGGATTTTCTTGCCGAAAGACTGTGTAACAATATCCGGGAACTTGAAGGGGGGTTAAACAGAGTTTTTGCTTACTCTGATATCACCCAAAAGCCTTTGTCAATCGAACTAGCACAACAGGCTTTATCAGACACTTACCCTGATAATAAACCAACTCAGAGTTCTGCAGATGACATCATAGAGGCCGTATCTGAATACTTTAATGTGGATTACTCATCAATCACGGGACCTCGTGGTAGAAAAGAAGTTGCTCTCGCAAGACAAATAGCAATGCACTTGATCAAAGCAGACACTGATTTGGGGCCTACAGCAATTGGTCAAGCTCTGGGTGGTAAGAATCACTCAACAGTCATAAAAAACTGCTCCAAAATATCACAGAGGTTGAACACAGATGTTACCCTTCAAAGAGATATTTCAAACATTCGGAATCTGATATCGTCCTGATAGGGATTGGTGTAAGATGTTGACTAGTTGTGTATTTGATTGTCCAGTGACTATAAATTATCCACACCTTCAAAGATAAGCATCCCTCAATTCCATTGTCTTTAAACGTATTCTAGTAATCCTGTTATTTCCGAACATATTAGCAACACTAAAACCACATCTTTAAACAACTATTTGAGAATATAATAGTTATCAGCAACATATCCACATCATTATTAATATATATTATTATCTACTTTTAAGTTAACAATGATTGATCAAGTATTTATCAACATAAGATCTGGAAACGGAGGAGATGGTGCTATTAGTGGCAGGCATGAAAAATATGTGCCCCACGGAGGACCGGATGGAGGTCATGGAGGAGATGGTGGGGACGTTATTTTACACGCTGTTAAGGATATGTCGTCTCTGGCAAGATATCAACGGACAGAAAAATTTGTTGCTGGAAATGGAGGCAACGGCTCAGGAAGGAAAAAAAGTGGGAGCAATGGGAATGATATAACAATATCAGTTCCGGTAGGTACGGAAGTGTGGAAAGTAGATGGCAAAGAGGAATTGTTAGGAGATCTAGATACAGAAGGAGATAGAATTATTGTAGCTCAGGGGGGTTCGGGCGGAAGAGGAAATATTGCATTCGCTACATCTGTTAACCAATATCCTGTACTATCAGAAAAAGGTCAAAATGGAGTGCCTAGGCGCTTGAGGCTTGATCTGAAAGTTATAGCTGATGTAGGTATCATCGGATCACCAAATGCAGGTAAGTCTAGCCTCGTGTCTGTAATAAGTCGGGCTCGACCAAAAATAGCCGCATATCCTTTCACAACACTTGAGCCTGTGTTAGGCGTAGTTGAGCACAAGGGAAAGTCGTTTGTAGTTGCAGATATTCCTGGATTGATTGAAGGAGCACATCAAGGAGTGGGCTTGGGCGACGATTTTTTAAGACATATAGAAAGAACAAAAATACTAGTACATGTGGTGGATGGGACAGTTGAAGAACCAATAAGGGAACTGGACAAAATCAACAGAGAACTCTCAATGTATGGGAAAAGCCTTATAGATAGGCCTCAAGTAATAGCTATCAACAAGGTAGATATTGATGAAGCATTTTCCAAGATAGACCTCTTAAAAGATCAAATTTCAGAGTCATTTCAATCAGTAGTAGATATTTCTGCAGTTACCGGGTACGGGATTGGCAGGCTTTTAGATGAGGTTTTGACATGCCTATCCGAGGAGGAAAAAGTTGATAAATCCACAGAGAATAGAAGTTCGATACTGATTCAGAGCAAACCACCAGCTAATAGGTTGTCGATAGAAGTTTCAAATGGCACATTTCTTGTCAATATGCCATCAGCTGCCCGCATAGCTGCTATGGTAGACCAAAATAATTGGGAAGCAATGACACAATTCTACGCTTATTTAAGAAAGAAGGGGATCGTACAAGCACTTTATGATGCAGGTATAAAGCCAGGGGATACCGTAAAGATAGAAAACATGGAGTGGGATTGGGAGTAAAAAAGAGAATTGGGATACTAGGCGGTACGTTTGACCCAATTCATATGGGTCATCTAGCCATTGCACGCAGTGCAAGATCTTTCCTGAATCTGGACTACATTATATTGATACCCGCTGGACAACCATGGTTACGTCAAGTCAAGCCTGTTGGAGATCCCTATCAAAGGCTTGCAATGGCTAATTTGGCGGCCGAGTCTGAACCATGGCTATTGGTTTCGGACATAGAAATTAAAAGACTTGGCGCGACGTTCACTGTGGACACGCTTGAACAACTTAGCAGCATGAATGACGACCAGACGGAATTTTATTTAATACTTGGGGAAGATGCTCTCAAAGAGCTTCATCTATGGAGAAATCCTGAGCGGGTGGTTAAATTGGCTCAAATAATTGGGATAAAAAGACCGGGGGTTGAGGCTGTGGATATTACAGACCTAATGAAAATGTTTCCTGAAGAAAACCAACCAGTAATAATAGAAGGACCGCTACTTGATATCAGCGCACGGGAAATAAGGGAAAGAGTAGCTATGGAGAGACCAATAGGCCACCTTGTACACAAGAGTGTAGACGCTTACATAAATTCATGTAATTTATACAAAAACATTAATCAACAACCAGAGGCTGGATCCATTGAATGTATTGGATAGTTTACGGGAAATCAAACTAAAGAGAGGACATTCGTGAATCAATCATATTCAGAAATATTGGACATAGCTAAACGGTTAGGAGCGCTGCAATTCGGACAGTTTACACTATCATCAGGAGCAGAAAGCAAATATTACTTCGATGGCAGGCTTCTCACGTTACATCCAGAAGGCGCATCCCTTATAGCACACGCATTTATGCCAATACTTATAGATTGTAAGGCAGAGGCAATAGCTGGACCCACATTGGGAGCAGATCCAATTGTGGCTGCAGTAGCAGTAACAAGTCACTTAATCGGCAAGCCAATTCAAGGTCTCATAGTTAGAAAGCAAGCAAAAAATTATGGCGGCGGTAAAGTTATTGAAGGCCCTTTGGTTAAAGGATCAAGAATAGCGGTAGTAGATGATGCATGTACCAGTGGATCAAGCTTATTGCATTCTATACAAATGATTGAAAATGCGGGATGTACTGTGGTAAAAGTTCTTTGTGTATTGGATCGCCTTGAGGGAGGAAGTACCGAGATAAAATCTAGAGGATATGATTTCGCTTCGCTTTTGGAGTACGATGGAGAAGGTGAAATAGTACCTAGCTCAAAGCAGGAGTCCAGATGAGATTAATATTTGTTAGGCATGCGGAGTCAGTTGCCAATGCAGAAGGGCGTATGCAAGGTCACGCAGATTTCCCTCTGTCAGATAGAGGTAGACAGCAGGCAGAACACCTTCATACTGGGTTATTGAATGAGAATTTGAGTCCAACACGGCTTTTCTCCAGCCCTCTGAGCCGAACAGCTGAAACGGCAAAAATTGCATCCAGGAGCTGGCGACTGCAAATAATGTATCTGGATACATTGAAAGAGCATGATATTGGCGTTTTCTCCGGGCTCACTTGGGCAGAAGCCAAAGCGGAGTATCCAATCATGGCTAAAGACCTAGAACAGTCACAAGATTGGTCAAAAGTTGAAGGCGCAGAGTCTTTTCTGGAGCAGAGACAGAGAGCAAGAAAATTAGTAGAATGGTTAATTGAGACGCATGATCAACATGATGTGCTTGTAGTTTTTACCCATGGCGGGTTCCTTCTCCAGATAATATCTGTGGTTCTAGCGACAGAAAAGCTTTGGACCACACCTCTCGGAAACACTGCTGTATACGACTTCACAATAGACAAACAACAATGGAGCAACAAAGACAGCAGCATGTTCAACAAGGCATTATGGCAAATTAACCGTTTCGGAGATGTGTCGCACGTACCGATGGAAGAAAGAATCAAAGCAAGACCGGTAGATAAAGGTGAGCGGCCCTGAGAACAACTTCTCTTGGTGGTTTTGCAGTTTACCAGATGGCCGCAACATTACTCAGCCAGAAATACGTGACTTGGGAGAGATTCCAACTGCTCACTATTTGATAGCAGATCCAATATATCTGCCTGAGATGAGATAGAACTGATTGTCTTAGAAGATAACTTATTCCCAATACTGGTAATCTTGTCAGCCATATCTAAAGCCTCGGCGATTTCCCACTCTTTACCATCCTCAAGTTCGGTTGATGAAGACGTTAATTGGTCCTTTAATACTCTCCAACCAGTGCTCTCCGCCATAGATTTAGCTGAATTGGAGGTGATCAAAGAAGCGACATTACCCATTTCTGAATCTGGCCAATGAGTACGAATGGTTGATTGGAGTATAGAGGCTAGCAAATGGGGAAATTGGTGTTTGTTTTCAGGTACTGGATGCCATTCAGCAAACCCTAGTCTTCTGCACCAGGGCCTTACCCTCGCGAATAGTAATTTCAAAGTTTGAATTTCATCCATATACCAAGAACAGTTCGAAAAAACAGCTAGGTCAAAATGGCGAGGTGGAAAATCCCAGTGACTATCTAGAATATTAGCCCTAGTATGGAAAGTAACATATTTCCCCAACGGTGATCTGCCTATGGCATCATGAGAATCTTTTAGATTGGTTGGTGTACCGTAGTTTGGGGATTCTTTATCTATCGCAATAACATGTCCAGAATTTCCGACTGCGTGCGCCAGTGCTATTGTAGTGTCCCCTTGGCCGCATCCTATTTCCAAGATCCGGTATCCCGCGCTTACTTCCCAATATTCGACAAGACTTGCTTTGTGGGTTAGTTGTGCCTTGCTGGTGTGCGGGGCGCACTTGCACAAATAGTCAACCAGAGGTTCAAACTGCTGATTGGCTCTATGCATAATCTATAAAAACACCTGTGGTTAATGATCACGTGCTTGGTGGCCATATTTGCCTATCACGTCACCATTACGGTCAACCACTAAAGCATGTGGAAATTTGACGGTTGTGGTACATGCATGGCCAGGCGCCACAAGTACCATCTCTCCAACGTGGAGATTTGAGCCGTTCAGTTGCACAACACCGTGCTCCTCACTTTGAGCAGTAACTACGGCTTTTTCGTGTCCAATAATCTTAAATCGATGTTCGGTAGGTTGATCAGGAGACACAGCTTTCGATCCCGTGTCAAGAGTCACTGTACCTCGATGGTGGTCCTCGTCAATTACTTGTCCAAGAACCACAGCTGCAACTTGAAAATTTAGTTCTGGCATTGTGGCATTGCGAGAATCCCAATAAACCCAAGTACCTGGAGAGACTCTCAAACGATTTTCTTTCAAATAGAGATGGAAAGACCATGAGCCTCCGGCAACATTGTCGGGTGCGTCTATACCACGCCGAGAGGCATCTTCCCATACAGCTCGGATATTCTCTATACTTTTGTCGACTAGAGCCATTCGCTCTGACTTTGAAGGTTTGTACAGGGTGTGACCATCAAAAACATGGACACCAAGAGCTGACAAGCCGGGAGTTGATGCGATTGTGGCGAAAAAGTCAGCCGCTTCTTGTCCTGGTTGAACTCCCGTCCTATGCATGCCGGTATCAAGGTCCATGTAGACACCTAAATTAGTTTCTGCAGATGATGCAACGCCCGAAAGGGAAGCAAGGTGTTCTGGAGTGCTGGCAATAGCCTTAAATGCAATTTCAGGGTGGAGTCCAATCAGTTCAACCAAAGACCTCAGTTTCACAGGGTGCACTAAAGGATAGGAGATAATTATCTCCTGTGCGCCATTTTCAGCGAGAAGTTCGGCCTCCCGAATAGTGGCACACTTAAAAGAAGTCAATCCTGCGGCAATTTGGAGCCTTAACACTTCTACTGACTTATGGGTCTTCACATGCGTGACTACCCGTTCGGCTGAACCGCACACTCTAATAATTTCACGAATATTGTGATGGACCATTTCCTCGTATACTAGGAATGCAGGAGTGTCAATGCTATCCGGGTCGTTAAGTCTATATCCAGCAATGTCCATGTAATTACCTTCCAATCTAAGTGTTATAGATTAACAATCTTCTAAGAATTTCAGTATTGCTTCTGTAGTTTCTTTAGGTGCTTCTTCGGGTAAGAAGTGCCCGCAGTTTATAGAGTGACCACGAACATTGTGAGCCCTTTCCCTCCAAGTGTCGAGCATATCTAATTTCCCACCAGTTTGCCACCCGGGTCTCTTGTTCATATTACTTGCCCACAGCACCAGCATTGGGCAATCTAATTTGGTTCCACGGTCCATATCATCGTGAACTAAGTCCAGCTCAACAGATCTGTAATCCATACATGAAGCTCTTATTGTTTCCGGATTAGTGAAGGATCGCAAATATTCAGAGTAAGCCTCATCTGTTATAGCTCCTTCAACAGCCGTCCATCGCTCGAGCAAAAAATCCAAGTATATTTTTGCGCTGTTTCCGATCAATGTTTCAGGGAAAGGCGATGGCTGACGCATTAGATGCCAGTGGAACCAAGCAAAGGATAGGTCTGAATTCATATTTTCAAAAGCGGCCTGAGATGCTACGACGTCCAGAGAAGTCAATGATCTTACCTTCTCAGGATAGTCCAATGCCATGCGATGTCCTACTCTCACTCCTCTATCATGGCCGACAACGTGAAATGAATCAAAGCCTAAAATGTTCATGACATCGACCTGATCTTGAGCAGATGTCCGTTTACAGTAGGTCGACAAATCATTGCCAGAAGGTGGCTTACCGCTGTCACCGTATCCTCGTAGGTCAGGAGCAATCACCGTATAGTTTTCCGCCAATATTGGTGCTACTTTATGCCACTCCACATGTGTTTGGGGATACCCATGTAGCAGCAAAACGGGATCGCCTTTTCCTCCTCGAACAAGGTTGATACTGGTAGTTTTTGTAGTTATTACCTCGCCGGCAAACCCTTCGAACATTATAGCTCCTGTGATAATCTCAATGTCATATATTCACAACTAACCTATTTTTAACAAATAGACTACGGGCCCAATGGGGAAACTAAGCGTACACCAGAATCGACCATAGAACCAAATTTTCTAATTAGGATTACACAGCTGCTCTCGGTCAAAGAATGATTTTTCATCTGATAGAGGCAATCCACAGAAGGGCTGCTGTGTTATTTCAGGCTATGGCTGTGTTTACCCACCAATGTGATACATTTCCACTTTTTCAGTACGTTCCGTCATTGATGACCTCTGTTCTGAATATCGATCACTGCGGCCTCGCCACACATCAGTGACGATGTTTGTCAGTTCGTTATCTGAAGCACCAGCCCTTATAGGGCTCAAAAGGTCTGTTCCTAAGCTCGCAAACAAACATGTGACAATTCTTCCCTCGGGAGACAGTCGTAAGCGAGTACAATCTCCGCAAAAGGGATTCGTCACGGAAGAAATAATACCAATTTCTCCAGAACCATCTTTATATTTGTACCGCGAAGCAACCTCTCCTCGATAGTTATTATTTATTGGTTCCAAGGGCATTTCGGCATCTATCTTGGAAACGATCTCCTCTGCGGGCACCACCTGGTCTAAATTCCAGCCGTTTAGATTGCCAACGTCCATATACTCTATAAATCTTACTGTGTGTCCCCGCTCTTTAAAATAACGGGCCATGCCTAGGATAGACGAATCGTTGACATCCCGTTGTACAACGGAATTGATCTTTAAGGGACTGAATCCAGCTTCCTCAGCTGCAGAGATACCGTCAATAACCTTGTTGGTGCTAAAGCCGCGACCATTCATCACTTTAAAAGTTTCTTCATCCAGCGAATCTAGGCTTATGCTAATACGGTCGAGGCCTGCGTCTTTAAGTAACTGGGCTTTTTGAGGCAAGAGATACCCATTTGTGGTCATTGTAAGATCTTTTAAACCAGGTAGTTTAGATAGCATAGATACCAGTTGCTCAACATTGTTCCTAACCAATGGCTCACCGCCAGTGAGCCGTATTTTGACTGCGCCCAAACCAATCAGAAGTTGTGCAAGCCTAGTAATTTCTTCAAAGGTTAGGAGTTTGGCTTTAGGAAGAAATTGATATTTTTCACCAAAGATCTCTGCAGGCATGCAATAAGTGCAGCGAAAATTACACCGATCGGTAACAGATATCCGCAGATCTCTGAATGGACGGTCGAAACGGTCATTAATTGTTGCTTGCACATCAACCCCAAAGACATTCTAGTTATCAGCTCAATAACAATTCACATCAATCATTTTACTACGATGGGTTACTATTGTTTAGTCAATCGTATCTCCAAGCTTCGTAGAGCTTTGCTACAAGCAATACTCCTGTGGCTGATTTGATTTTTTTCCTCAATAGACAATTCACCCATGGTTTTTCCAAGCTTAGGAATGAAGAATATTGGATCATAACCGAAACCAGTTTTGCCACGCGGCCGGTCAACTATTAAGCCAGGACATTCACCTGAGTGCAACTCTACATCATCTTGGTTCCATGCAATCGCAATCACGCATCTAAACTTAGCCTCCCAGGGGCCAATCCCGTAATTTTTGAGCTTACTCAGTAAATATTCTATTCTTTCGCTATCTGTTGCGCTATTGCCTGCATATCTTGCACTGTGAACACCAGGAGCTCCCCCTAGTGCCGAAACTTCTAGACCCGAGTCATCTGATAGAACGGTCATAAAACTGAGCCGGTAATAAAAAGAGGCTTTGAGAGATGCGTTAGCTTCTAGGGTTGTGCCAGTTTCTTCAACTTCATGTTCAATACCGACATCTTTCAGTGAAATTATGTTGAATTCAGGAGAGCCAAGGAGCCTAGATAGCTCCCTAACCTTACCTGAATTATGAGTCGCGAGTAGTAGTTCCATATATTTAATGTTATTTAAATAACTCCAAGTTATATTTTAGCCACCTATTAGTATTCTACTATCTAACACAAAATTATTTGCAGGTTAGCAGAGAGGGTATTACTATACATAACAATGGATAAGGCTAGATATGAGATACAAGAACTTAAGGATTTAATAGCGGAGTCTGAGGGTCAACCGGGAAATCGGACCTTTAAGATAATCGCCTTTTCCACAACAGGTTCAGCAATTCTCTGGATCGAGAAAGAACAGCTCTATCAAATCGCGATATCAATCAAACAGCTGTTTGCTTCGCTTAAACAACCCAATATTGGGGATAATAACGTATGGAGCGGAGGAGAATTCAATCGGAATATTGAATTTAAAGCGGGCTCTTTAAAGTTGTGGTATGACAATTCCACCGATAGGATTGTTATAGATTCCACTGATATATCACCAGATAGCGAATTTGATACCACACTCAGAATATGGGTCACTGGTGACCAAGCTCAAAAATTTGCAGAGGGAAGCCTTAATGTTTGTGCTTCAGGAAGGCCTGTATGTCTACTTTGCTCTGAACCCATAGAAAATGGGATCCACACATGTCCGAAATCAAATGGACATGCTACCTATCGTCAACAATAATTTGGAAACCGAATAAAACAACTTCTAATTGAAAAAGTCGACACACTCCCAAAACCCTACAATGGTTGAAGCCAAACGAGCGCTAGGAGAAGGCGATATTGTAGTTGTATCGCAATTGGCTCAAGGGTCGAACACAACTTTCTTGGTCCAACTGTGCGCAGGTTCGAGTTCTTATGTTAAAGCGGTTTACAAACCTAAAGATGGTGAACGGTTCTTGCATGATTTCCCAGAAGGAACACTATATAAAAGAGAATATGCGTCATATTTGATCAGTAGAACATTAGGATGGCCCAATATCCCAATGACCACTATTAGAGATGGTCCGTATGGCCTAGGATCAATACAACTTTTCATAGATCATGAACCTTCCATTACATACTTTGAGCTTATCAAGGATAGTAGAGACGAGCTTCATAAAATGGCAGTCTTTGATGCGCTGATAAATAATGCAGACAGGAAAGCCAGCCACTGCTTGCTAGGCAATGAAAATGTGATTTGGAGTATCGACCACGGATTAACCATGCATGCATCTTTCAAGGTTCGGACGGTAATGCTCGAACTATGGGACCAACCATACCCTAATGAGATTATTAAAGATCTAGAATTACTCTCCCTAGCCCTTGAAAACAAAAATTGCTTGGGAGGTAAATTGAGCCATATTCTAGACAATACAGAGATTAGAAGCCTTGAACACAGATTGAACATACTTCTTAAACACAAGGCTCTACCATCACTAGATCCATACAGAGACGTTCCATGGCCGATTTTATAGCTCAGGTATTTTTTAGCATTATTGAGAGTCTATATTTTGGTATGCTATAATCCAAGGACTTAAATGTGTTTAATAAGGAGATGAAGTAGTGTCGTTTGTTACCTTGCGTGATGGAGAGGACGGAGAGAATCTCTTAAAGAGATTCCAGACGTCTATGCAGCGTTCTGGAATTCTTCGAGAGCTTAGGAACAGAAGGTACTTTCGTTCTAAAGGCGAGCAAGAACGGCTAGACAAACAGCGTAGTGTGCGCAGAATGCGGCGTCGTAAAACCCGATAGTCGAAAATCTTTTGTAAATAAAACAGACCGGGCAGCTCTAAAAAGCTGCCCGGTCTGTTTTGTTTACAATTATCACAAATTCGTACTAACCCAATATTTGTAAACAGCGTTGTAATAATTGAAATCGGAATTTATCTTGGAGGAGATAGGTTTGATACATAGAAACATGTATATGTTGGCACTGTTATTGGTATTTTTACTATCACTGACGTTGGCTTGCAGGCATAATATTCAGGATCAGCAAACTGGTTCAATATATAATTTCACAGGAGACGATGTAGACACATTAGGCAAAATTAATACTCCTTTTACGCCTCTAAACACTGAGGGTGTCTTGGATAAAGAAATATCTGGACATAGAAATTCAGCAACAGATTTAGATTTAGCACAAAAAGCGAAGTCCAGATTTACTTTGCCAGATCCTATCCACACATATTCTAGTGAGAATTCATTATCTAATCCCCCAAAATTATCTACGGAGGACGTTGTCAGGAAGCTATCTCCTTCAATAGTCCAAATAACATCAGAAAGAGCTAATATAGCTGCTTTCAATCAATCAATCCCGTCAAACGGAGTTGGTACTGGTGTTATTTTTGATAAATCTGGACACATTTTGACCAATAACCACGTTATTATTGGGGCAGAGGTGATAAACGTAACCCTGAGCACGGGGGATCATTATATTGCCAGCATAGTGGGCACAGATATGATTACCGATACGGCTGTAATATCAATAAAGGCTGAGGGTTTGCAGCCAGCCAAGATGGGACAATCGAGTAATCTAGTGGTGGGAGAGGATGTAGTTGCTATTGGCCATGCGCTTGGCTTGGCTGGAGGTCCTACGGTTAGTAGAGGTGTGGTAAGTGCCTTGAAGCGCTCCATCTCATTAGGCGAACAAAACACAATTGTAGATCTCATACAGACAGACGCATCTATAAACCCAGGAAATAGCGGAGGACCTCTTGTTAACTTAAAAGGTGAGGTAGTGGGAATTAATACCGCGATAATTGCTGGTAGCCAAAATATAGGCTTTGCTCTAAATATCGATGATGTAACAACAGTGGCCATACAGCTTGTCGAAAAAGGGTTGGTCGAAAGAGGTTTTCTGGGTATTAAACCACTTAATTTGAATCATACAATTGCTTATGATCTTGGCGTGCCAGTGGAGGATGGGATAGTTGTTATTGGAACCGTTAAGGGATCAGCTGCTGAAAAGTTGGGATTACGTAAAGGAGATGTGATCATAAGCTTGGGAGGGGAAAAACTAGCATCCACAGGTCAAATGTCGAAATTTTTTCTCGAGCATAGAGCTGGTACGGTTGTACAAGTAAGCTTCTACCGAAAAGGATCACTTTTAGAAGGAATCGTTGAGCTGGATTCTCGTCCAGTTTCATAAGGGGTTTTGAAACTTTAATCCCCAAATAAATCCCTAATGAGTTGTCTCTCTCCAATTCATACCGTCAGTGGCTTCCATAAATTGATTGAGAAGGGACTGGTTTGTTGCAATGATACCATCACTGTTTATAGTTGCTCTGTGTCCAGATCTGTCGGTTGAGACTCCACCCGCCTCTTCTATTAAAATTAGGCCAGCCACCTGATCCCATGGAGCGAGTTGATGATTAAAATATAGATCTGTACGACCTGCAGCAACGTAAGAAATTCCTAACGCAGAGCTTCCATTCACCCGCAAAGTCTGCATTCCTGGCCATATTGACTTGATTACTTCAAGACCGTTTGCAGCGCCCTCATTGTTGTAACTCATATCCATTCCTAGAATGCATTGGTCCAAAGTTTTCCCTCCTCCCACGCTGAGAGACTGCCCATTTAGGAAAGCCCCTTCGCCTCGCGCAGCAGAAAACATTTCATCAAGCATGGGATCATAGTTAACACCCAGAAGTACTTCCCCATCGTGTACTAACCCAATAACTACAGAAAAGAACGGAATCCCTGATGCATAATTCCTTGTACCGTCTAGTGGATCAACGATCCAAGAGTAACCCTTCGCTGGTATATTGCCTGAAGTGGACTCTTCTCCAATCAAATGCATTTTCGGGAATTCTTTGCCAAGTATTTCAAATATAGCAGATTCCACTTTAGTGTCCATTTCGGTAACTATATTGCCTCTACCTTTGTAAGAAATATTCCTAATCCCGCCGAATTCGGCTTTGAGTATTGTTCCTGCAGTTCGGGCCGCATCCTGGGCGATGTCTATAGCTAATCTGCCGTTAATTCCTATTGGGTGATCAGTTTTCATAAGAAAAGCTTAACATCAAATTATCACGACCGTCATCCTTAGCACGAGCCCAATTTGAATGCCTCCATCCCACAACCCAAGCAATACCTTTTGATGAAACAACTAGTGGAACTCGGTCTCTGCAAGTTCTGGGTATTTTGCTGTCCACCATAAAATCCTGTAGCTTTTTGGTGTTATTCATTCCGAGTGGCTGGAATCGGTCTCCGTCACGTCTAGTACGTACTAGTATTGTTCCGTTCATAGAAGCGCTGTCAAATATAGCATCGTATGTTGTGTTTGGGGATAGACCGTGTACACTGATATTATCGGAATTGGATTTACTTAGGGTATTTTGAGGTTCTGTTTGCCTTGTGAAAGTTGAACAGATAATCCAAGATCCGATTTTAGTTTCTCCGGGGATGTCTATTTTGTGCTCGCCGGTTAATTTTGGCAATAGGCAATATGTAGGATCATGAAAACCGATGGTTGCAGTGTTATATCCAATGGTAACTATCATGCCTGATGGAAGGTTGAATGTTTTCCCTGCTGGTCCACAAATCATTTTAATAACCGAGTCAATATGACTGTGGCCTAAATCTTTCAGGTTATTTTTTATGGTCAATATGATTCTACGTATAACATGACCCTTTAGCGCCATTGGTAGTTCAGTGAATGCCTTTTTATCAACTGTGAAAGCTTGGTCTTTGCCATCATAAACCCCGATATTTGGCAAAACCACTGAAACTGCTGATTGGATATAATTTGAGTCTATAGTAGCTAATCTAGATAGCCTCAAGACGGATTCCTTTATTGCAGGGTTATAGAGTTTAAGTTGGGGCATAAGTTCCAACCGAATCTTGTTACGGATAATATCTGTGGATAAGTTAGTTTTATCATATCTGGGCTCAATTCCTAGACTGTTGCAGTAAGATTCTGTATCTGAGCGTGAGATGGAAAGCAAGGGTCTGAAAATATTGGATTGGATACCATAGAAATCCCCTTCATAATACTCTTTCATGCCCCCTAATCCATGTAAGCCGCTACCTCTAAGGAAATGCATTAGAACTGTTTCGACTTGGTCGTCCGATGTATGTCCTGTGGCAATCAGTTCAGCTTTTGAGTTCCGTGCAACCTTGGCTAGGAATCTATAACGCACATTTCGTGCAGCTTCTTCGGTAGATGAAATTCTCTGTTGGGTTTTGAAAACCATGACATTCTCTTTAGCAACCGTATGGCTAATATTCAGATCGTGAAAGATACCGTGCACGTATTGCGCGTCGTCGTCAGAATCTTTCCCTCGGAGCTCGTGATTTAGGTGAGCACCATGGAGTTTGAAACCCGACCGTGTGCTTGAGTCCTTCAACGAAAAAAGCAGTGCTAAGGAATCTGGCCCCCCCGAAACAGCTACAACGACCGTGGATCCATTGGCTAAACCCTTGAACTCTACAGCTTTGCGAACCTTGTTGTTCAATTTTTTGACCGTCGACATTTTCATACGGGAGCCTATTCAGTAGAACGCTTGGTTACCTTGAGGGTCTTGATTTTTAAGCCTTGCATTTCGAGAATCTCGAACTTGAGATTAGAGTATTCGAATTGTTCACCAGGTCCCGGTATATAGCCTAGGATCGCGAGAGTGAAGCCAGCGATTGTATCAAAATCGCCTTCAGGTAACATGATTTTCAGTTCTTGGCTTACTTCGTCAATGCTCATTCCCCCATCAACTTGGAAGGTGTTCAGTCCTATAGCCTCGAATTCCTCTACAGGAGCTGCGCCTTCTTCCCCAACCTGACCTACAATCTCTTCTAGCAATCCCTTTAACGTAACAAGTCCAGTAATGCCCCCAAACTCGTCAATAACTATTCCTAGGTGGTTGCCTGATTGTCGTAATTCGTCAAACAACTCAGCTGCACGCTTAGTTTCAGGTACAAAATATGCATCCCTCATCACATCAGCTACGGGTTCCTCCAGTCCTATGCCTCTTATTGAGATTGCTCTGAGAACGTCTTTGGCTGAGATTATTCCTATAATATTATCAACGGTTTCTTTATAGATCGGGACGCGCGTGTGAGAATGTTTCGCGTAAATATCTAGAACTTCTTTCAAACGAGCGCCGCGTTCTACGGACACGATTTCGGTGCGAGGCGTCATGACTTCTCTGACTTCCAAGTCACCAAAACGAAATACTTTTTCTAACATTTCTGCCTCAGTCGGTTCAACTGTACCCTCAGCTTCACCAATATCGATAAGTGTGCGTAACTCTCCTTCAGTGATCGAAACTGATTGTTCGTTATTACCAATCAGGGAGCTAACTGATCTAGCTGTCCATTGGAGCACAACAACTAATGGTAAAAACAGAGTCTCTATCCACAGCACAGGCAGGGAGTAAACGAAAGCCACTTTTTCAGCACGTCTCACAGCAATAGATTTTGGGATTGTCTCTCCAAGAATTAGTAGGAGACCAGTACCTAACCCTGTAGCAATAATAGCTGCTCTGCCGCCCTTATCATCTCCCAAAACTGATACCACAACTAATGTAACTAACGCAGCAAAACCCACATTGACAAGGTTGTTACCAAACAGAATAGTTGCCAATAATCTTTCCGGGCGACTAATCATGCGGTTAACTCTATCTGCACCTGGCCGGCCAATACTTACTAAGTGGGTGACACGGTTTCGATCCAGTGACAGAAAAGCGGCTTCGGCACTAGAAAAGAAGGCAGAGAATAAAAGAAGAATCCCTATAAGAATTAAATTAAGGGTCTCACCCTCAAATAGTAACATCACAAATTCCTCCTATAGTCAATTCCATTCTGAAAATTCGGTTTTTGCACTATCTACCTCTGCCCATAAAATTGAACTAATTTCCAGTATAAGTGAACTACTGAATCCGCGTCTTTGTAGGTAGCCGTATAGCCTACGAGTGAATTGGTTGTAAGAGCTGCCTGTTAATCGCTTGAGATATTTTCGACTAACACGCATGGCGGTGTCGAAATCGTCTAATTCCCTCACCGCAGAGATGGCAGTGGACTCAGAAATTCCCTTAGAAATAAGTTCCTGCTTTATGGCTTTCGCACTCTTAGGATTGAGTGATTCACGACTACTGCACCACAATTTTGCGAATTGAACATCATCAATAACCGATAGACGAACTAATTCAGAGATGACGGCTTCTACCACTGGAACGGTAAAAGATTTAAGAAGACGACTACGGACTTCAGATTCGCTTCTAGGTCTATATGATACGAATCTGAGAGCAGCTTTCTTGGCAATGTCGACATCTTCGCTTTGGCTCATCGAATATAGGCAGATAGAAGTTGATAACCTATGCGTTTTTAGCGATACTTGATTCAGCTAAGACAGTTAACAATTAATTACCCGGTTTTTTTATGGAGTCAACTGAAGATCCGGCAGTTGTAGGCTCTGGGCTAAATGAGTCTCTTATGAAATTTTCTAAATCTGACGCTATGTCGATGTTTTCTCTAAGGAAAGATTTGGCATTTTCACGGCCTTGACCTAGCTTGTAATCACCAAAGCTGAAAAACGAACCATTTTTTGTGACTATGCCAGTCTCTATTCCCAAATCAATCAGGTCCCCTTGTTTACTTATTCCTTGATTAAACATGACATCAAATTCTGCAATCTGGAACGGGGGAGCGACTTTATTTTTGACAACACGGGCCCTTACTCTTGACCCCACCACCTGATTTGCAGTTTTTATTTGTTCCAGCCGTCTGAGGTCAATTCGTACCGAGCTATAGAACTTAAGTGCTCTCCCGCCAGGCGTGACTTCAGGACTACCAAAGAAAACCCCTACTTTTTCGCGAATCTGATTTATGAAAATAACTACGGCGTTTGACCTACTGATAGCTGAGGTCAATTTCCTGAGGGCTTGAGACATAAGTCTAGCCTGCAAACCCACATGGGTATCACCCATATCACCCTCTAGCTCAGCCTTTGGGACCAACGCTGCTACGCTATCAACCACAACCACATCTACAGCGCCACTTCTTACTAGATATTCGCAAATCTCTAAACCTTGTTCAGCTGTATCAGGTTGCGAGACTAACAAATTTTCTACTTCGACACCGCATTTCTCAGCGTATATAGGATCCAATGCATGTTCAGCGTCGATATAGGCCGATGTACCCCCAGCCGATTGATTTGCGGCCATGATGTGGTAAGCAAGGGTTGATTTACCAGATGCCTCGGCTCCATATATCTCTGTTACTCTTCCTCTTGGAACCCCACCAATGCCAAGCGCAACATCTAGTGAAATCGAACCGGTGGATACTGATTCAACTCGAAGATCTCGACTTTCATCTCCGAGTCTCATTACGGCACCTTTTCCAAAATGCCTGTCTATTTGATCAATTGCTAAATCTAAAGCTTTTGTTTTGTCATCTGCCATGTTAAACATCTGCCAATATAAATTAGAAGTTGTTGGTACCGATTTGGTAATCGTATCATGTGCTGATCTGGCGGTACAAGCCGTTACAAAATTTCAGAAAATAAGAGCATTTATCGAGCAACAAGGCATCGTTTATTCAATAATTAATTCTTGCTCGACAATGCGGAATCACTAGGTACGAAATACCTCAAAACTTCTTTGACGTTACAGTTTCAACCAATCATCTTCTTGACAATGCTAGCTATCTCTCCAGGTGATGGGATAATTGTTACACCTGCATCAAAAAGGGCATTGACCTTATGGTCTGCTCTCCCGCTTTTACCAGTTATAATAGCTCCGGCATGGCCCATCCGTCGTCCCGGAGGTGCGCTTTGTCCCACGATTAATGCCGCAACAGGTTTTGTAACATATGACCTTATGTAGTCAGCCGCTTCTTGTTCCCGAGTTCCGCCGATTTCTCCGATCAATACCACAGCATCTGTATCAGGGTCATCTTCAAACATTGACAAAATGTCAATGAATGTTGAACCACTGATGGGATCTCCTCCAATACCGACACAAGTAGATTGCCCAATTCCTATTTCGGTGAGCTGGCCTACTGCTTCATAAGTTAATGTACCACTCCTAGATACTACTCCTACACGCCCAGGCATGTGGATGTGTCCCGGCATGATGCCCATTTTGAATTTTTCTCCAGGGGATATTATCCCGGGACAATTTGGACCAATCAAGGTTACGTTTTTATTTTCTAAATACTGCACGACTTTTATGGTGTCTAGTACAGGAATTCCTTCGGTTATGCACGCGATTACGCTTATACCAGCGTCGACAGCTTCAACAATGGCATCAGCGGCAAATGGAGGAGGAACGAAAATCATCGATGCATTCGCTCCCGTTTGTATTACGGCTTCGTCAACACTATCAAATACTGGAAGTGAATCATCAAAAGTTTCGCCCCCTTTACCTGGAGTTACCCCCGCAACAACAGTGGTTCCATATTCAATACATCTTTGGGCGTGAAAACTGCCTTCACGGCCAGTTATTCCTTGAACAAGGAGCTTAGTATGCTTGTCAACAAGTATGCTCATTTATATCCCATGCCTCCGATTAAGCTGCAACAATGTTAATTTATTTTCGAAATTTTCTTAATTGGCTATTTTTAACGAGGCCTCGTTCATATTCTCAACCAGATCAACGTCTAAGCTTGATTTAGACAATAGTTGTCTTCCCTCTTCTGCATTTGTGCCCAGCATGCGCACTATCATGGGCGGCACGCTTCTTTTCTGAACCGCTTTAGCTCCTTCAATCAAGCCTCGAGCAGCAATGTCGCACCTTAATATTCCTCCAAATATATTCACCAACACCTTCTCCACATTCTCATCAGATAATATTATTTCAAGTGCCTTTGCCACTTGTTGTTCATTAGCACCTCCGCCAACATCAAGAAAATTTGCAGGCATGGCACCAGAAGTACTGACCACATCCATAGTTGCCATGGCTAGCCCTGCTCCATTTACAATACACCCTACATTGCCATCGAGCTTCACATAACTGACTCCAGCATTCCTAGCTTCAAGTTCTGTCACTTCCTCTTGTCCATCGTCTCGAAGTTCGGAAAGATCGTCATGCCTAAAAAGCGCGTCATCATCAATGGTGATTTTGGCGTCAATGGCCAGAATTTTATTGTCCTGCGTAATCACCAAAGGGTTTATTTCTATCAAGGAGCAGTCTAATTGCATAAAGCACTTGTAAAGATTCTGAATGAGTGATGCTATGGGCCTGCGGACCTTGGGGCTAGCGTTGAAAAATCGTGCTATTTTTCTAGACTGGTACCCTTGGAGTCCAAGAAATGGGTGAATCGGCTCTCTGAGCAATTTTTCAGGTGAAGTTTCAGCAATTTCCTCAATTTCCATACCGCCAGCAGCGCTGGCTATGACTACAACGCCGCCAGAGGAACCATCAATGGTGAATGCGATATAGAGTTCCTTACTATTTGATACAGCCTCTTCTATAAGGACATGGTCCACGGGCACACCGTTTTGGCCAGTCTGATGGGTGATAAGATTTTTACCCAATAAAAACTTCGTAGTTTCCTGAGCTTCCTGTGATGATGAAACTAACTTGATACCACCTGCTTTACCCCTCCCGCCAGCATGGACTTGTGCCTTGACGACCAATTGGCCGCCTATATCCTGAGCTATAATCGCTGCCTGTTGCGGTGTTGAAGCAACGCGTCCCTTGGGTACGGGTACACCAAAGCTAGATAGTATATCTTTTGACTGATACTCGTGGAGTTTCATAAATGGCTTCCTTTGTTGGCGGAGGGGGCGGGATTCGAACCCGCGTTCCCTTTCGGGATTCCTGTTTTCAAGACAGGCGCCTTAAGCCGCTCGGCCACCCCTCCATGGGGATATTTAATTATTTATCTTTGGCTTTAGCGGGATGGTGCTGCTAGTTACCAGTATCGAGGATAATGGATTTATCGCATTTATATCAAGGCCTAACTCTCTCCCGAAGTATTGGAAAAGTCATAAGCCTGTAGGTATCGTTGATGCATCATGACTAAATTTGGTTCCCAGCGCAAATTTTTGTTGAGTGACGAGTATTCAATCTTTCAAACCAAGCGCTTCCCATTATCTACACTTGTAAAATGTTGATTTCAATTTAACTCACCTGGTGATCGCCTATGAGGTACAATGTATCAACCCCTAGAATGGACTATTCTTTACTCATGACGCATATCTACACAGACGGAGCCTGCCTAGGCAATCCTGGCCCAGGTGGATGGGCAGCGGTTATCTTACAGGGTGATTCCAAACGAGTGGTCAGCGGTTCCGAGCCTAATACAACAAATAATCGTATGGAGATTCTGGCAGTCAAAAATGGTCTTCGGGAATTGCCTGCTAGATCCAACGTCACAGTGTTTACCGATAGTTCATATGTAGTGAACACTATGTCCAAAAATTGGAAACGTAATAAAAATAATGACCTTTGGGAATTGCTCGATATAGAAGTGAGAATACGTAAGGTAATTTGGGAATGGGTGCCGGGTCATAGTGGCGTACCATTTAATGAAGAAGCAGATCGTATAGCAAGTAAGGAGGCTAAAATGCTTGCAGGAGATGGGCCAAATAAAGATATTTCTGAAAAGCTTACTCATGTCGATGTGTTTGGAAAAGCAACTATGGTGGATGTCGGAGACAAGCCAATTACTCGTCGTGTTGCCATAGCAAGAGGCACCGTTTCAATGAGCCCATCGACTGCTGATATGATCAAATCAAACAATATTGAAAAAGGAGATGTATTGAGTGTAGCGAGGGTGGCAGGCGTTATGGCTGCTAAAAATACATCTCAATTGATACCACTTTGCCACCCGCTACCGATAGATCAAATAACATTGGATTTCCAAATACACGAGAATGAACTCTGTATAGAGGCGAAGGCTAAAACCACAGCTAAAACAGGTATTGAGATGGAGGCCATGACTGCGGTTAGTATCGCGGCTCTTACTGTTTATGACATGTGCAAGGCGGTGGATCGCAACATAAAGATAGAGGCAGTAAGCCTTGTGGAAAAAACAGGTGGGAAAAGCAAGAACCTAGGTCGTGGAGATTAATCATTCATTCCCTTTAAAACGATAGATGTCGATCTAAGGTAAAAAGACTTTTCTGTTAAAGATGTAACATGCAGAATTTGGAGTGAGATCAACTATATGAACTATAGTATCTCAGAGGATCTGGTCATTAAATATGCCAAAACTTGAATTGTTCCCTCTAAATCGGATTTTCAGGCCTAAATCTCCTGATTTGATAGTGATGGGGCTGGGAAACCCTGGCCAAGAATACAATTCTACCAGGCATAATGTTGGGTTTTGGCTAGTTGATAAAATGTCTTTGGAGTACAACATAGAAATAAAAAGAAAACACCGACTGGTTCAATTCGGAGAAGGCGTTTTTGCTGGCAACAGGGTGGTTTTCGCGAAACCTCGGACATTTGTCAATAACAGCGGACAAGCTGCAAGGTACCTGTTAACTCGTTTCGGTACTCCGCCCCAAAAACTGCTGGTTGTTTATGACGACATGGACATACCGGTTGGAAATATTAGGATCAGGGGCAAGGGTAGTCCAGGTAGCCATAATGGCGTGAGGTCTGTTTCCAAAGCATTAATGGACGAAGAATTTCCCAGATTGAGGCTCGGAATAGGCAGGCCCAATACTAATACCGATCAAATAAACTATGTTTTAGGGGAACCGGCACGCGAAGAAATGTTGATGATTGAAAAAGCATTAGAGACAGGCTCAAAAGCAATAGAAACTATGTTAGTTAAGGGCATTGTTATTGCAATGAACGAGTTCAACTGAGATTATGGTCCATAGATTTTACTCATTGCTCTGCGATCATGGAATTTGCTACGGCTTAGTGAGATGTTATAATGCCGTTGAATTAAGTAGTGGGGCTTTTGGGGTTGATTGAAGTCTAATCATCCTAGCCTTTGTTGGAGGTGCGGTATGGCGTCGCAAGAATTCTCATTCGGAAAATTTTCATCCAACGCTTTCTACAGTGCGCTGAATGGCCGTTTGGTTGATTTGGCAGAAATAGGGTCTGGTCAAACGATTGTAGATTTAGCATGTGGTACTGGTGGAGTTACCACTCTTATAGCGGAACGGCTTAGAGATGCATGTGACTCAGCGATCATAGGGATAGACCAATCCTCTGTTGCATTAAGACAAGCAATGGAGAACTTGAATGATGTAGGGCATGCAGCTGTAAGGTTTGTACAAAGCAGGGTTGAACAGATGTCCGAGACAGTTAAAGAATCAGTAGATACAGTGTTCTATTTCAACGCTATACACTATTTGTCTGATAAAGACTCTGTCGTGTCCGAAGTATCTAAATTGTTGAAGCCTGGAGGCAAATTTGTGTTCAACACGTCTTTCTTTGAAGGAGGACAACCCGAAGAAACGATGCTTTTCTATCGGAAATGGATGTTCAAGACGGCTCGTATTTTGAGAAAAAATTATAGGCTCAGGCCGCAAAAATCAGAGAAGGTTGAATCTAGAAAGCACTTGACTGCAAATGAGTACAGGGTGCTTGTAGAGGCGCATGGTATGAAAGTGAAACAAGAAAAAATCGATCCTGTACCAGTTCCACTAGAAGGATGGCTGGATATAAGCACCTTTGAAGATTTTATTCTCGGTACTGTTCCCGGTGTCCCGTTGACCGAAGCAAGCGAGTCCTTGCAACAAGCTGCCCGGGAAACCTTTGATGAGCTAGAACTGGATTATGTGAGTCGCAACTGGCTTGGTGTAGTCGCTGTCAGAGTCTAGGTGCTGATTGCCAAGGATGTGGGTATCACATCAGGCTGCAATCCATATTCCAAGGGTTAACGCTGTAAGAAAGACTTGATCGGTACTGGAGCTTTTGGTTCTTGTATTGGTGGTCTAGGTTTAATATTCCTAGTCTGGAACTGTGACCTCAGTTAGTGGAGATATGAGCTCTTTGATTGAAATATTTTCTATGTTGTCTACTGAGCTGATTATTTTGTCTTGAATATTTTGGTCACAATACGGATTTGCTAAAGTTTTAAATTTTTGGACCACAGTTCCCCATTTCATAGGACTTGAGTGGAAGCCTTCATAGCCAGTTTTTTCAATCGCAAAAATACTCCCGCTTTTCAAAGTTACCTTGATTGATGTGGCCATCTCATCTGGAAACCGATCAGTGTATGAACTGTTAGGCCTCACCAAAACCCTTTTTAGCAGATCCTGAACGTCTGGACTAACAATCCGATCATGGTGATATTGTTCGGGCATGATATTGCCGTCAAGGAGAGCGACCGCTACCATGTAGTGCAAACTGTGGTCTGCTTCTTCTTTGTTTCTTACAATTGTTTTATCGCCTTCTTCTCCGCCTCCTATAATACTGAAAGCCACGTCAAAGGTCTCAATGTCGATTTTATCTATATCTGATCCTAAAAATCCGTGTGCTTGTTGGAGTTCTAGGACGCCTTCCACGGTTTGTTGAGAATGACCTTCTGCATTGTATTTTTTAACTTCTATGCGATTAATACGATCAAAATGTTCAGTATCCCAATCCACATGGAACTGTCCAGCTATACTGTGCATAAAACCTTTGTTACCTTCAAATACTTCTGGCGGGCCTGTAATTCCTCTCATGGCTAAGAAAGTCGCATGGGTACAACTAAAAGCAGTGTTTGGATAAGCAAGCCCTTTCCAATGAGATAGTGCTCCAGTTCTTGTTACTCGGAGTGCATTAAATGGAGTGCCACTTAGAGCTATTGCGTTGGCGGTTTTTACTGGATCGAGTCGGAGAGCTTTGGATACGCCAGCTGCAACCGCATATGATCCCTGAGTAGTATGATCGAACCCTTTGGCTCGGACAGGAGCTTCATCGCTTATTCGGGCCTGTACTTGGTATGCTACAGCAAGAGCCGTCATTAAATCTTTTCCATTCCCACCCGCATATTCTAAAGCAGCAAGCACAGGTCCTAAATTGTCACTAGGATGGCAGCTTTCTCCCTTCGCGAGATAAAAATCGTTAAAATCTAAGTACCGCGTCAACGCAGAGTTATAAAAAGCCGCTCGATCTGGAGAAGTTAGGCCACCGCCAATAAGGGTTGAATGCCCCCCTCCTCCAAAATCAAATATATGTTGCCTAATAAAACGTATAGGTTCGCCTTCTAAGGCTCCTATTGCACAACCTAAGCTATCTAATATACAGATTTTAAGCTGTTGTTTTTCGGCGGCTGTCAGGTCTTCGAAAGATGATCTGACAACGAACGAGGCAAGACTTTGAGCTATGGTCATAACAATATCCTAGTGTTGTAATTTCTGACAGGTTTATTTGAAAGCGTTAAGTTCGCCTCGGACTAATTTTGTTCCATCGACCATTGCTTTGAGTTTAGCATTCGCTATATATCTGGGAGACCACCCAAAACCACAGTCTGGATTGATGTATGCTTTTTCGACTCGTACGAATTTTAACGCCGTCCGGATTCGTTTTGCTATATCACTGGGGGTTTCAGGATAAAAAGACTTCACATCAATCAGTCCTATCCCTAACTCCCTATCATCTTTCCACTCTTTCCACATTTCGATTTCTGCCATTTCACGGTTAGCAAACTCAAGAACGAATTGGTCTGCATTAGCATCTAAGACTCCTGGAAAATACTCTTGATAATCTCTTTTAAAGCGTGCATGGCCAAAACGATTGCCGAAACAAATATGGTAGGCGAGTTTAGCATGAACGCCATCAGTGGCCTGATTAAAAAGCATTGCCATATTCTTTCCCGATATATTACCTCGAGCAGGTTCATCCACTTGAATGAATGTTGCTCCAGCTGAGACTAATTCCTTCAGCTCGGTGTTGATTACCTGAGCGAATTCAGAAGCAAGAGATAGAGAAGAGTCGTATTTGTCAGATGGATGGATACGAGACCCGAATGTTAGTGGTCCTGCACAGGTTACTTTGGTTGGCTTGGCAGTGTTTTTGTTCAAGTACCTGAATTCTTCAACAATTCCGAGGCCGTTTGGGACACTGATTTTATCTTGAGCAACATACTTTGTTTGTTGATCATAACCCCAAGGACCTGCCAGTCTGGTAGTTGGCCGGGGTTTGATACCACTTATGGCTTCGTAAAAGCTGTCTACATATCCGTCCAATCTTCTGGATTCTCCATCGGTGATGATATCCAGACCAGCCCTAGCTTGATCTAGGATTGCTATGTCTACGGCGTCTCTTAGAAGCTCCTCAAGGTCTTCTGAGCCCCATTCACCTTTTGCATAGGCATCCTTGCATTTGTGCCACCAGCCTGGTTTCGCGTGAGAACCTACGACAGTGGTTGGCAGTATGGGTAAATTAGTCAAAATGGTTTCCCTCTCCCTTTATCCTGAGACCTCGCTCGCCTGTGTATTTTGCTCGTGGACGGATCAAGCGATTGTTGGAGTATTGTTCCATTATATGAGCTGACCATCCAGCTATACGGGCGCTTGAGACAAAATTAGGCATAATGTTAAGTTCGAAGCCTAATAGATAAAGAACAATTGCTGCAAAATAATCAACATTTGGGATTATACCTTTGGTATTGCGCATGTGGGTCTCACATGATTGAGCAATATCAAACCATTTTTCTTGGCCAATAGATTTTCCAAGACACTTAGCCATATCTCCAAGTTCGGTGGCTCGTGGATCGCCTTTTTTGTACACCCTGTGGCCAAATCCAGGTAATATTTGTTTGCTAGCCAGTGCTTGATCTACAAACTGGGGAGCTGCTTCGGGCGAACCGATTTTTTCAAACATCTTCATTGAATCTTCAATCGCTCCCCCGTGAAGAGGACCTTTTATCGCTCCTATCCCTGCTACTATGGCGGAATAAAAATCCGACAAAGTACCAACAACAACTCGACACGCAAACGTCGAAGCATTGGTTTCATGTTCCGCGTACAACATTAGTGTGACCTCTAGAGTTCTGCGGATCATTTCTGTGGGGACTTCACCTTGCAGCATGTAGTAATAATTAGCTGCGTGATCTAGATCCGGGTTGGGTTCTATAGGATCTTTGCCATCTTGGATTCTAGACTGCGCTGCGACCAATGTGGGTAAAACAGCTGTCAAATTAGCGGCTTTTCTTAGGATGCTTGCTTCACTAATATCGTCGGCACGCATGTCTTCAACCCCAATCATGGACACCGCAGTTCTTAAGCTGGCCATGGGGCTGGCGTCAGTCGGGACTGATTTAAGGAATTTCATTACTGAGGATGGAATTTCTCTCAGTTGAATCAAATTGTTCTTGAAGTCAGTCAGTTCAGTTGATTCAGGTAACTTATCGTTCCATAACAGAAACACCATTTCTTCAAAAGTCAGAGAATTGACGATGTCTTTTATCTGATAACCTCTGATAGATAGCTCAGGGGCTGAGCCATCTATATATGCTATGCTGGATTCGAAAGCAAGAACCCCTTCGAGTCCTGAAATGATTTTATCTGAAGAATCACCCATTTTATCTCCTTCGTATATACTATCCTAAAAGGCTGAGTGATTTGTGGTCTAGAGTAATTCTGGCGAGTCATGTTATTGCTGTCAATGCCAGTGGCCTAAAATCACCTCAGCGCATATGAAAATTGGAAGTATGTTCACTCAATAGGATGACCCATATACAATTAGACAAAGGTGTTTTACTGTGATCGACAAGGTTGTCGCGTCGTTTAGTGAAGCGGTAAAAGATATTCCTGACGGTGCGTTGATAATGATAGGCGGATTCGCTGGACCTGGCGGAACGCCACAAAGATTGATATCAGCACTAAGAGATCATGGCACGCGAGAGCTGACTATAGTGAGTAATACAGGTGGGCTTGCCGGTGCCGTAGGCTTTGGCACTATATCAGGTGACCAACCTGTAGATATGGGGATATTGGTGGATAATCAACAAGTCAAAAAAGTTATAGCCTCGTTCCCAGTTTCACCTTCCCCATCCAAACCTACATCCTTTGAAAAAGCTTATCTAGCTGATCAAATTGAACTTGAAGTTGTTCCACAAGGTACTTTGGCTGAACGGATAAGGGCTGGAGGCGCTGGAATACCAGCATTTTTTACACCCACAGGTGTGAATACGATGATTGGGGAAGGGAAGGAGACCAGAGAATTCAACGGTCGTGAATATTTGCTTGAATATTCACTAACGGCGGATTTTGCACTGTTAAGAGGTCATAAATCGGATATTATGGGTAACACTGTGTATAGAGGAACGTCACAGAGCTTTAATGCAGTTATGGCAACAGCTGCACAAGTAACCATAATGGAAGTCGATGAAATAGTGGAATTAGGAGGCATTGAACCAGAAGGAGTTCATACACCTGCTATTTTTGTCGATCGGATAGTTAAGAATAGCAAGAAATAAATTACTATTAAGGGTCCTATTTTCAACTTCGTAGAAACTCTACTAATAGAAATTGACGAAGGTGTTGGTAATCAATGACTAAAGAGCGTTTGCACAGAGAGATAATTGCGATGCGAGTGGCGCGCGAATTTGGTGATGGCGACGTTGTGAATCTTGGGTTAGGAATACCTACACTTTGTTCCCAGTTTGTTCCTGAAGGAAACAGTGTTGTTTATCATGCAGAAAACGGTGTTCTGAATTATGGGCCAATGGCAGAAGAAGGTGAAGAAGATGTTGATCTCACCAATGCAGGAGGGCAGTTTTTAGCATGGGTGCCAGGAATGTCATTCTTTGATTCGGCCGATTCGTTTGGGATGATTCGAGGTGGACACATAGATGTATCAGTTTTGGGAGCTCTTCAAGTTTCAGAAAATGGAGACTTAGCAAATTGGATGCTACCACAGCGTGGTATTGGAAATGTGGGAGGCGCTATGGACTTGGCTTCAGGAGCTAAACGGACCATAGTTGCAATGGAGCATGTGGATAAGAAAGGTAACCCTAAAATCGTGAAGGCATGTACATTTCCTCTGACGGGGAGTAGTTGCGTTAGCATGATCGTTACCGATATAGCAGTGATCGAGGTTCGCAAGGAAGGACTATTGCTAAAAGAAGTTGCCCCGGGCTGGACAGTTGAAGACATACAAAAAGAAACTGCCGTTGAGTTTATGGTTGCATCTGATCTTAAATATTTTGTGTTGTAGTGGCCCTCAGCTTAGTAATACTCGATACCTAAACGATATTAAAGGTCGATCCTGCCTCTGTTTTAACTACATCTATACGTATTGGGAAAGCCTCTTTAATTCGTTCAATGTGAGTAATGACTATAATTTTGTGAAAGTCATCTTTAATTGATTCTATGGCTTCAATAAGTCGTTCCTGTCCTTCACCATCTTGAGAACCAAAGCCTTCGTCTATAAATAAGGTTTGAAGAGGAGCGCCCGCCCTTCTGGCAAGTAATTTTGACAAAGCTATACGAATTGCGAAATTGATCCGGAAAGCTTCACCCCCGCTATAAGTTTCGTAACTTCGAGTGCCTACTTCATCGGCTACTTTGATGTCCAATTCCTCGCTAGCACGACCTCCACGTGATTTTCTTCCTGCAGTTAATTGCAGCTTAAGCGACATGCGATTTTCGGTCAAATGCAACAGCACTGCGTTAGCATCCGATTCCAGTTGAGGAATAGATGTTTCTATTATCAACGATTGGATCCCATTATTGCCAAAAGCAATTGCCAATTCATCATATACGGCTTGTTGGTCGGCTAATCCTTTACGTTCGACAGAATACACTCCAATTTCTTGCTTTAGGATTTCAAGCCTCTTAGTTTGCTGTTCCAAAACAGCTTGCTGACGTAACAGATCTTTTGTGTTGCTATCAAGCTTACTCAATAATGTTTCGGCGACCGATAAGTTTTGCTCTGTTGACTCGAGGGACATCAAATCTTTTTCTAATGTTTCAGAGCGTTGCGCATTCTGAGCTATTTCCTCTTTTCTAAGACTGAGCATTTCGTTGGTTCTTGCTAGCGATTCATATGTTTTGGGTAGGCGTTCTAATCCTTCTATGAGTTTTCGATGTTGTTCGGCATAGGGATAAAGTCGTCGCTCATCTTCTCGTATTTGGTGGTGAAATTCCGGGTCATATTTCAACTCATCTAGCGCCGCTGTTGTTTCGACCATCAAATTCTTTTCATTGTGAGAGAAGTTACCAGTTTTTATAGAATGCTCAACTTTCTGTAAATCCGAATCAATATTGGCGATTTCCACTTTTGCGTTTGTAGCATCTGAATAAGATTTTTGGAGGGACGCTCTAATATTTGCTAATTTTTGACGCTCCAAAACAAGTTTCTCATTTTCTACGGTAAGTTGCTTAACGATATGGCTGTTGTTTTTAGAAAGGGCAGTTATTTTTTCGGTATTGGAATTGAAAATCTTCTTATTATGTCGGCCAGTAGCCTCAAACTCATTTCTAAGATGCTGTTTACCTTCGGGTCCAACTACCTGATTGCATATGGGACACAAACTGCCATCCTGGTCGAGCATGTCAAATTTTTTTCGAGCGTCTACCATAGAAAGTCGAAGTAACTCATTTTCCTTTTCACGATCTCTGATAGTATCTGATATTTGTTGAGATTGTTGTCGGAGGTTTTCTATTGAATCATGTTTCTTGGCGAGAACAGTCTCTTCCGCATCTGTTTTTTGTATTTCAATCGAGATTAATTCTAAGCTTGATGCTTGAGGTTCGAGTTCATCTGATATCCGCCTATTCAGCTCTGCAGCCCTAATAGACAAACGTTCTTTCTGCATCTCAATTTCTTTCTCGAGCATCAATTTTTTGGTATCAAGCTGGGTTTTCTGATCCAAAGCCGTGTTCAATCTTTCTTGTTCAGCTCGAGATTCCAAGTATTGTTTATGCCCTTGCCGTATTACATCCTCCTGTGACGTGAATGTCTCATATTCTTGTATTTGGTCAGAATACTCGGTGACCTGAATATCCAGTAACTGAACCTCTTTCTTCTTCGACGATATGCCAGTGACAATCGTTTGTAATTCCTCTTTTTTTCTGCGGAGAGTTGCTACGGAGGAATGTAAATTCTCAACTATTTTTCTCTGGTGGTCGGAATCGCTAATAACGGTTTCCACAGAAGTGTTTATGTTATGAAGATTCTCTTCAAGATCAGAATGTAAATCTATCTCATGATTTCGCCAAGAAATTTCGGTGTCTTTAGAGATTATTTTAGTTTGTGCATGTCTGCTTCTCTGTTTAGCTAAATCCTCGAGTCTTTGATAGTAACTTAAGTCTAAAACTTCCGATAATATTTCTTTTCGTTCACTTGGTGTACTAGTGGTGAACCTATCGGCATCACCTTGCCTAAGGAATGCAGTGTTCACAAAAGTATCGTAATCCATGTTTATAAGAGCATTGATTTTCTGCTGCGTTTCACGCATGATTCCACCGGTCAGCGGGGTAACGGAACCGGTAGAGTCCAATTGGAGCTCAAGTATTGTTGTGCCCGGTCTGCCTGTACTGGATCGGGAGTACCGCCTGCTGACACGGTATTTTTGTCCCCGAGCCAGAAACACCATATCGACAGACATGTCGAGTTGCCCTTGATAGACAAGTGCATCCTGAGTCCTTGATCTGGACTGGCCCCAAAGAACCCATGTGATCGCATCAAATATGGCTGTTTTGCCGTGACCGTTATTGCCAGATAAGCAGGCCACATGTATTGGCTCCAAATCCAAAATGGGTACATTTTCCCGATAGCACATGAAATTCTTGATTGCTAGATTTATGGGAATCATTATTTTAGCGATACATACTGAGAAATTAATTGATCAAAGTGTTATTCAAAATCAAACCCTGTAATGGTTTAATGGCCGCACACTGTAATCTTCTTCACCACTAGCTAAACTTTCAGCAGCAGCTCGAGCCGTATCAAGTGATGTGAAGCAAGGTATCCGTTTATCTACGGCTGCTCTCCGTATTTTGAACCCATCTTGAAGAACAGATCGATCACCTGTAACGGTGTTAACAACGGCATCTACAGTGCCGTCTACAATAATGTCCACGACGTTCGGATGCCCTTCATTGAGTTTTTTGGGAATCGCCTTAACGGGTACGCCTAGACTGCTCACCATCTTGGCAGTTCCATCAGTTGCATAAAGTTCGTATCCTGATTTAGAAAGGTCTGTCACCAAATTTTTGGCATCTGGCTTGTCTCTGTTGGCCAAGCTTAACAATATAGACCCATTTGGCGGGAGCGCCAAACCGGATGCAATGAGCGCTTTAGCTAAGGCACCATTGAATGTTTTATCAATACCCATAACTTCACCAGTGGATTTCATCTCTGGTCCCAAATAAGAGTCGACGTTAGGTAGTTTGGACATGGAAAAAACAGGTGCTTTGATGCCGACCAATTTCTGTTTTGTATAAAGACCACTATGATAACCAAGATCGCGGAGACTTCTGCCTAGCATTGTTTTAACTGCTAGTTGCACCATTGGCACACCGGTAATCTTGGAAATAAATGGAATTGTACGGCTGGATCGTGGATTGACCTCTATCACAAATACGGATGTTTCTTCAGATAAATTGACGTTGTCGCGAGAACTTGGGCTCCGGTAGTTTGTTCCTCCCACCACAACATACTGAATGTTCATGAGCCCCTTGATTTCAAGTGATTGACCTATCCGAGTAGTGTAGTCTACGATCGTTTCAACTTCTCTTTTCGATAAATTTAGACCCGGATATACAGCCATCGAATCTCCGCTGTGCACCCCAGCTCTTTCTATGTGTTCCATAATTCCTGGGATTAGCACATCTTTACCATCGCAAACCGCATCAATTTCTACTTCCCTGCCTTGAAAGTACTTATCGATAAGTACTTTGCGGCCACTTCCAGCCTCCAATGCTATTGCCATGTAGTGTTTTAACTCACTGTCATTTTGTACTATTTCCATAGCCCTGCCTCCCAATACGTAGCTTGGTCGCACAAGTACTGGATATCCGACTTCTTCAGCTACTTTTAAAGCTTGTTGAAGATTTGCCACGGCAGCACCTGGAGGATTGGGTATTCCTATGCGAGAGAGGAAATCTTCGAACAAGTGTCGGTCCGATGCAGTATCTATCGATTCGGCGGTCGAGCCTAGAATAGGTAGTTTGGCATGACTGAGAGTTTGGGATAGATTAATTGCTGTTTGACCACCAAACTGGACGACTGAGGGCGGAACAACTAAATTTCCAGAGTCATGCTCACAAGTCTCATTGTCCAATATGTCTCGAATGCTCTCTTCGTCCAGTGGCTCAAAATATAGCCTATCGCTCGTATCGAAATCTGTTGATACCGTTTCTGGGTTAGAATTTACAAGGACACTCCTGATGCCTTCATCTTGTAGGGCCCAAGCGGCATGCACGGAGCAGTAGTCAAATTCTATTCCCTGCCCAATTCGTATTGGACCGCTACCAATTACTAAAGCAGATTGTTTTTTGGTTGGGCTAGCTTCATTTTCCTCTTCGTAAGTGCTGTAGAAGTAGGGTGTCTGGGCCTCGAATTCTGCGGCGCAAGTATCTACCATTTTGTAGACTGGTCGGATTCCCCACTCAATTCTTGATTTTCTAACAGATTCTGCACTCCTATCAGTGAGAACAGCGACTTTTGCATCAGAGAACCCTAGACGTTTCGCATCCCTGAGTATTTCTTGATCTAGAGTTCCAGAGAGGAGTTTGGTTTCCATTGTTGTGATGTTCTTCAATCCCCTGATAAACCAAGGATCTATCCCTGTAATTTCAGCCAATAAGTTTGGTTCTAGGTCTTCCCGAAGAGCCGCCATAAGCACCCATAGTCTCTGATCGCTTGGTTCTAGCGGAAGATTTTCCAGAATATGGTCTTTGTTTTCTTTCCAACTCGGATCTTCCCATAGAATAGATCTATTCGAGATTTCCAATGACCGAACTGCTTTTTGGAATGCAGCCTCAAAAGAACGGTCTACGGCCATTACCTCTCCAGTGGCTTTCATTTGAGTGCCAAGTATCCTGTCACCAGTTGGGAATTTGTCAAAAGGCCACCTAGGAATTTTTACTACACAGTAATCTAGCGCTGGTTCGAAAGCAGCTACAGTTTTTTCAGTGACGGCATTAGCTACTTGATCCAAGGTTTTTCCAATAGCTATTTTAGCCGCTACCCGAGCAATGGGATATCCGGTCGCTTTACTGGCTAGGGCGGAGCTTCGGCTAACCCTTGGATTAACTTCTATAACATAGTATGGGATGTCATCACTGCTACGATTGCAGTCTTGCTCAGCAAGCAATCCTTTCTCAAGAAGACTATTGTGTACGATATCGCCAGGAGCCAAGGCAAATTGGACGTTGCACCCGCCCTCAATGCCAAGCGAGCGGATTATTTTGATACTTGCTGACCTGAGTGTTTGGTATTCTCTATCAGACAGGGTTTGGCTAGGTGCAGTGACAATACTATCTCCAGTATGAACTCCCATCGGGTCAAGGTTTTCCATATTGCAAATTGTGATGCAATTATCATTAGCATCACGCATGACTTCATATTCTAGTTCTTTCCAGCCAATCAATGATTTCTCTAAAAGAACTTGACTTATGGGACTGGCCGCTAATCCTGCTTCGACTATCGATTCTAGTTCAGCTTCGGTTTTTGCAATCCCGCCTCCCGTTCCTCCTAAAGTGAAAGCAGGCCTGACTACCAATGGTAAGCCAAGCGTTTTAGATGATGCACGAGCTTCTTCAATTGAATGTACAGTTTCACTTGGGGGTAAAGGCTCACCAATTTTTTCAAGAAGTCTCTTGAAAAGTTCACGATCTTCTGCTGTTTTGATAGTTTCTAATGGTGTGCCCAACATACGAACGTTAAATTTGTCTAACACCCCAGCATCAGCCAGATCAACAGCTAGGTTTAGTCCAGTTTGCCCACCTAATGTAGGTAGAATCCCGTCCGGTCTTTCAGATTCAATGATTCGTGATAAAACGGGAACTGTCAGAGGTTCTATATAGACTACATCCGCTACTCCTTCATCCGTCATGATGGTGGCAGGGTTTGAATTAACCAATACTGTGGTAACCCCTTCTTCCTTGAGTGATTTGCAAGCCTGAGTTCCCGCGTAATCAAATTCCGCAGCTTGGCCGATTACGATTGGTCCAGAGCCAATGACTAACACCTTTTTAGGCTTGGAGTTCATGTGGTTTTCCCTGCTAAACAATCTTTGGAAACTTCGTCAAGAAATTCATCGAAAAGATGCTTGTTGTCATATGGACCCGGAGCTGCCTCTGAATGGTACTGGATACTCATTATTGGTAGGGAATTGTGTCGTAATCCCTCAACAGTACCGTCATTAAGGTTGGTATGACTCACTGACACATCTGGAGGGAGACTGTCAGGATCAACACTGTAACCATGATTTTGCGCAGTAATGTGAACGCGATTAGTTTGGTTGTCTCTCACAGGGTGGTTGCCTCCTCTGTGACCGAATTTTAGCTTGAATGTTTTTGCTCCAAATGCTCTGCCTAAAACTTGATTACCCAAACAAATTCCTAGGATTGGTACCTTACCAATTAGTCCCTTAACTGACTCTACTGCGTAGTCGAGCAACTCTGGATCACCAGGCCCGGGTGAGAGTAAAACACCGTCTGGGTTTAACGAAAGTATTTCTTTTGCTTCGGTATTTGAAGGTACAACTGTTACTGAACAATTTTTTAGATTCAAAATACGGAGAATGTTATATTTAACACCAAAATCAGAAACCACTATGTGATATTGGGCATTGACAAGCCGATTCGATGATTCCCAATGGTATTTTTCCTTGGAAGATACTTTATCAACGAAATCTACTTGACCATAACTGGGTAAATTTCTTATTTTGGCGAGTGTTTTTGCAGGATTGAGTTCCGTAGAAATCACTCCCATCATGACACCGCGAGTTCTTAAGCGACGTGTTATTGCACGCGTGTCAACACCACTAATTCCAGGGATACCTTGTTCAGTAAGAAATTCATCCAGTGTAGAAGTGCTGTCTATATGGCTTGGACTAATTGAGTGCTCTCTTACGACGAACCCAGCCGCCTGTACTTTTTTGGACTCAGAATCGTGATTATTGATACCGTAGTTACCAATTAGTGGGTAGGTAGGTACCAATATTTGCCCCGCATAGGATGGATCGGTCAACATTTCCTGATATCCGGTCATGGACGTATTGAATACCACTTCGCCGTATGTATTAGTATCGGCACCAAATAGCTTGCCATGGAATACAGAACCGTCTTCAAGTGCTAAAATTGCTTTTTTGTAATTCACAATATGTCTCTTAAATTCTTACTTAACTCAATCATCATTTTTGAGATCAGAGTATTGTATTGTGCCTCGCACAATAGTTAACTTTATTTTGCCAGTTAATGTCGACCCATCCAGTGGAGTATTCTTGCCTTTTGAGGCAAATTGATTTGGGTCAACAATCCATTTTTCATCCGGATCAAATACAGCCACGTCACCAGGAGCTCCTACTTGCAAGGTTCCTAGTTTGTTGTCAAGAATTTTGGACGACTGTATAAGGAATTTAGCAGGTGCTATGGTCAATTTTTCTATGATGGAAGAAAGACCCATCTTGTCCGATTGCGCTAATGACATTACAGAACCGAAAGCAGTTTCAAGCCCGCTTATTCCAAAATCGGCTTCGTCAAATGTGCATAATTTTCCGACTTCGTTGTGGGGTGCGTGGTCGGTGGCTATAAAGTCCACGATTCCATTTTTAAGGGCTTGAACCATCGCTTGGACATCATCATCAGTACGCAAAGGAGGATTAACTTTTGCATTGGTGTCATAGGCAGTTTGGGTTAAGGCATCGAATTTATTGGGCACAATATTTCCCGTCCTGCCTAAGACTGATTCATCACTCAATGTTAAGTGATGAGGGGTTACCTCACAGGTTACTCTAATACCCTGTGATTTAGCCGAAGCGATTATCTCAACTGATTCTTCTGTGCTCATATGAGCTATATGTAGTCTACCCCCAGTTAATTTGGCGAGTGCAATATCCCTTGATACCATGGTTGCTTCTGCCGAGGTGGGTATGCCTTTTAGCCCCAAGCGATTCGATATCCATCCCTCATTCATCACTCCTCCTTGAGATAATGAGAGGGATTCACAGTGATTAATAATAGGCAAACCATGAGACAAGCTATAGCTGAGAGCCTGACGCATTATGTTTGGATTTGCTACAGGATGTCCATCATCGCTGAATCCTACAACTCCAGCTTCAGCGAGTTCTCCCATTTCGGAGAGTTCCAATCCTAAACTCCCTTTAGTGATGCACCCAATTGGCAATACTTGGGCAACCCCTGTTTCAAGTGATACGCGATTAATGAAATCCACAGTAGCGCGGGTATCAGTTGGAGGATTGGTGTTAGGCATAGCACAAACAGTGGTAAATCCACCTCGCACGGCAGCTTCGGTTCCTGTAGCGATAGTTTCCTTGTCTTCAAAACCAGGCTGTCTTAGATGGCAGTGAATATCAATAAACCCTGGTGTAATCACCAATCCTTTAGCATCAATGACATGGGCACCATCTGGAGAGTCAATGTCGCTAGATATCTTGGAGACAACCCCATCGGTAATAAGAAGATTTGATAATGTATCTAATTCTTGACTCGGGTCAACGATCCGGCCATTTTTTACCAGTATATGTTTCAAAGAGTATCCTTCTCTTGTCTCATAAGAGGCCTCCATGGTTCAGTGTGGTTGTGTAGTGACTTAGCATAAGACTCAATTGGCTCAAGAATCAGTTGTGGCATTTTCAAGTCGACTCGATTCATTTCTAGATTTTGACAAGATGTAGAGTAGGGCCATTCTTACAGCAACACCATTGGTAACCTGCTCTTCTATTACAGAATTGGTGCCATGCGCAACATCTGAAGTGATTTCTATACCTTCGTTCATGGGGCCAGGATGCATTAGTAGTACATCCGGTTTGGCCAGAGCTAGTCTTTGTTCATTGATACCAAACAGGCGTGAGTATTCTCGAAGACTAGGGAGATGTCCAGCTCGCTGTCGTTCTTTCTGCAATCGAAGTGCCATAACAACATCAGCATCTTTCAGAGCATGCTCTATATTATCTTCTATCTCAACTTCTGAGAAAGGGTGATGAGTTTGTTCTGAAAGCTTATTTTGGAAATCAATAGGTACAAGAGTCCTAGGCCCGCATAGCACCACATGGGCACCCATCTTAGTGAGACCCCAAAGGTTGGATCTTGATACTCTGCTGTACAGTAGATCTCCTACTATCACAACTTTTAGATTTTTAATCGAGCCAGTATGTGATTTAATGGTAAACAGATCAACAAGAGATTGGGTTGGGTGAGCATGGGTACCATCACCTGCATTGATAATAGAGCTACCTATGCGCCTTGAGAGAAAATTAGCTGCTCCAGAGTGAGGGTGTCTAATAACAATGAGATCTGCATTCATTGCTTCGATTGTGCGAGCGGTGTTGTATAAAGTCTCTCCCTTCTCAACGCTACTACCACCACCAGTGATGTTGATTACATCGGCGCTCAATATTTTCCCAGCCTGCTCAAAAGATACTCGAGTTCTGGTAGAAGGCTCGTAAAACAAAGTGATGATGGTTTTGCCTCTCAGGGCAGGCACCTTTTTTATATCTCTGCTCAAGATTTCCTTCATACTGGCGGAATTCTCAATTATTAAATTGATTTCATCAACAGTAAAATCGTCCAAATCAAGAACATGCTTGCGCTGAGCAAGTTGTTCAAGTCCAGAATTGAGTATAGTTTGATCGATATTCACGTCGTTTTCCTCAAGAAGTTTTCCGCCTTTCCACTATTACTACTTCATCGAGGCCGTCGGTTTCTTGAAGGAGGACATCAATTTCCTGATTTGAAGAAGTTGGTACGTTCTTACCCACATAATCGGGCCTGATGGGAAGCTCACGGTGTCCCCTGTCTATCAATACGCCCAGTTGGATTTGACTTGGCCTGCCAAAATCATTGAGGGCATCCATAGCGGCGCGAATAGTTCTGCCCGTAAATAGTACATCATCTATAAGAATTATCCTTTTGTTTTCAACTTGGAAATCGATATCTGACGGCCTAATAAGAGGATGTACCAGTCTTGACAGATCGTCTCGGTACAAAACTATATCCAGTGAACCTAATGGAACACGGAACCCCTCAAACTTTTGAATTGACTTTGCAAGCCTTTCCGCAAGAGGGACTCCCCTAGTATGCATGCCAACCAGAGCAATCTCTTGAGCGCCGCCATTCCTTTCTAGAATTTCGTGCGCTATACGAGTAAGAGCGCGGGACATGTTTTGAGCACTTAGTACTCTATGCGTTTTTGCTTCAGGCTTCACTATGGTCCCATTAGCTCCATACGTAAAAATACCTCTCGCCCACAGGCAAGAGGTAGTAGCTCCATTTATAAGGCCACACGGACCTTTGGACCTCCCTTGCCAGCCTCTCAGGACTGAGTTAAAGGGCGTGTTCCCGACGTCTTCATTCTATATAAATATGTGATGATTTACAAGGGAGCAGTTAATTTGATGGGTTGATTTTCATTGTATTACTTGGGTAATAATTTGGAAATGTTATTGTAAAGTTGTTGTCTGATCTTAATGATCTACGGAAATTTTCATATGGCCACAGATTCAAGACAAATTTGGCGTTTCACTTTAGTTATAAAACACAACAAAAATTCTTCTTGACGCTTATCAAGAACAGACCATAAAATTATGTGTCTGGTAAATTCGGGAAGAGCGTGATTAGATCTGAATGAAGCAACATTGCCAAAATCGAACGCTTGTTTCAGCTGGAGGCATGGTATACAGGAACGTCGGTCGGGAATTAGAAATTGTAGTTTGTCGTCGTTATAGCCCAAACGTTTGCGGATTGCCTAAAGGAACAATTGAGTCCGGGGAAACACAGAGAGAGACAGCTCTGCGTGAAGTACAAGAAGAAACAGGACTGGAAGTTCAAGATACGGGGCTTATTGGAGACATTAGCTATTCTTTCATGAACACCAAACTAGGCATCCAGTACGATAAGAAGGTATATTTTTATTTGATGAGGCCAACAGGCGGGGATCTTTCCCGTCATGATGATGAATATGATTTTGTTGAGTGGGTTACTGTAAAAAAGGCTACGTCTGTACTGACCTATAAAAGTGAGGCTAACATTGTTCTCAAGGGTGTTTCCATGGTCCCGGCAGAATGAAGGCCAGTCTGCCATGTCTGAGGATGTCTTAATAAAAGGTCAAAAGGTGATCCTGCGTGAAAAAAACATTGAGGATGCCGAAGATGATTATATATGGCGTACGGATGAAGAATTAGCTAAGCTGGATGCAACTCGCCCTATTAATATGTCTTTCAGTAACTTTCGCAGTTACGTTGAAGAAGAAATTCGTTCTCCCAGTCCCAGATCAAAGCGATTAGCTATTGATACTATCTATGGGAAGCATATTGGGAATTTTATGTACTATGACATCGACTTGAGGCGTGGAGAATCAGAACTTGGGATCATGATAGGAGACCGCTCATATTGGAGCAAAGGCTATGGCAGCGATGCTATTCGAGCAGTCCGAAACCATCTCTTTTCACAAACCACACTTAAACGGCTGTATTTGCATACTCTTGAATGGAATGAGAGAGCGAGGAAGTCTTTCACCAATGCTGGTTTACGTGAAGTCAAACTGGTCAGTCGTGGCGGGCTGAAATTTGTATTGATGGAAACTCTGAGATCAGAGTGGGAGATAGAACTAAGAAACGCTAGTAATGATTCTATCTAATCCACAAAATCAATTTCATCGTACTGCTTTCGTATCACTAGTACTGATAAGTCTCTGAGAAATTCGAATTTGTCGACGCCACTGATTGAATTGTGTAGCGTCATAGCAGGGGAGAAATCTCTAAAACAGTGAATTAAAAGATGAGTGATTTGGTGTGACGAAAAGAATTATGGATTATCAAGAAGCTCTTGAGAGACTCATGAGCCTTGCGAATTTCGAACGATCAAAAACATTTCCCAATCACCGCTCTTTCCACTTAGAGCGGATGACTGAACTAATGGGGTGCCTCGGTAACCCGCATCTAAAAATACCGACTATACATGTCGCTGGAACTAAAGGAAAAGGCAGTACCGCAGCGATAATTACGTCGATTCTTTCGGCTCAAGGCTTAAAGGTAGGACTCTATACTTCACCCCATCTTCATCGCACTGTAGAACGAATCAGGATAGGCCTTGAGCCGATTTCACAAAAAGACTTTGCATGTCTGGTATATAACATTTGGCCAATAGTGCAGTCTGTGGGAAAGAAGGGAGTCCACGGCGAGATTACTTTTTTTGAAATGCTCACCGCAATGGCTTTTGTGCATTTTGATAACTGCGATCTTGATTTTCAAGTTATAGAAGTCGGTTTGGGCGGTAGACTTGATGCTACTAACGTGGTAAAGCCTGAAATAAGCGTGATTACAAATATAAGCTTAGATCATGTAAATACACTAGGGAATTCATTGGAACAAATTGCTGGGGAAAAGGCAGGAATAATAAAAAATAATGTTCCTGTGGTTGTTGGCCCACAGGAACCACCTGTACTTGAAGTTCTTACAGATATTTCTGTACAAAGAAATGCGAGACTTATAGATGTAGCATACGAGAAATCTTGGAAAATGATTAGATCAGATCTGAAAAGCCAAGTTGTAGAAATAAGAGGGCATCAGGGCAAATCTATATTTGAATTGCCGCTACTTGGATCTCATCAGATAGAAAATACAGCAACTGCTATAACCGCAGTGGAAAATTTGCCTCGTCATACAATTGAAGGGATTTCGGACAAAATAATTGAGGCTGGCATAGGTTCTGTTAAATGGCCGGGTAGGATGTATATAAAATCAATGGATGGTCGGATTGTCGTGGCTGACGGGGCACATAATCCGTATTCTGTAGGTAAATTGGTAAAGGCAATTAGTGAACACCTAACGTTCGATCGTGTAGTATTGGTATTCGGTGCTACCGGAGAACATGACGTGGGAGGCATGCTAGCCGAATTGAAATTATTCGACCCAAGAGTTTTGGGAACTCAGTCTAGAGATCCCAGATCAGTTGTCGTCGACAAAATTTCGAGTGCGTCATTAGCATTGGGACTTGATTTCGTCGGAGGATATGAAAGTGTGGCGGAATCATTCAATTTAGCATTGAGCTTAGCAAATTCTAATGACCTGATCGTTGCTACCGGATCGATAACTGTGGTAGCTGAGGTTATAGAGAATCTTGAAGGCATCGTACCAGAAACTTATCCCTGGCTTGTACACCGAAAATTTAGGGAGGAATTTAAAAGTGACTAGAAGAACAAGGGTTGTTATTACAGGCATGGGAGCTATGACTCCTCTTGGTGAAACTATTGAAGAATATTGGGAAGGGCTTGTAAATGGTAAGTCAGGTATTGGCCCTATGACTTTGGCCGATTCTTCTGAATATCCCTGTAAAATCTCGGGTGAGGTCTCTAATTTTGACCCGTCCACTTATATTAATCCCAAAGAAGCCCGAAGGATGGCTAGATTTTCTCAATTAGCTGTATCTGCTGCTGGATTGGCGCTGGAAGATTCTGGTATTGATCTTGATAAGGAGAATTCAGAAAGATTGGGGGTAGTTGTAGGGAATGGCAACGGTGGCTTTCCAACTACTGAGGAGAACGCTAGGATATTGGTTGCAAAAGGAGGAATGAAAATCAGTCCATTTTTCATCCCAATGATTCTTCCCAATATGGCAGCAGCAAATATCAGCAGGATCTATGGACTCAAAGGTTATACATCAACAGTTATTACAGCCTGTGCTGCGGGAAACCAAGCGATTGGCGAAGCAACTGAGGCAATTAGGCGTGGCGTAGCGGACATTATTGTGGGAGGAGGATGTGAAGCTGGTATCAGTCAGCTTGGACTAGGGGGATTTAATGTAATAAAAGCACTTACAAGGAGTAATGATTATCCTGAAAAAGCAAGTCGCCCATTTGAAGCAACTAGGGATGGGTTTGTACCGGCTGAAGGAGCCGCTATGTTTACAATGGAAAGTATCGAGCACGCGCTTGATAGAGGAGCCAATATATTGGCAGAAGTTGCAGGTTACGGCGTTTCTTCTGATGCCTTTCATCCAGTTCAACCTGATGGAGCTGGAGCTGGTGCAGCTAGGGCAATAAGATGGGCATTGAAGGATGCTCAGGCAGGACCAGAATCAATTGACTATGTAAATGCACATGGCACATCAACACCTAAAAATGATTTGTCGGAGACTTTGGCGATTAGGCTTGCCTTTGGCGAGTATGCCCATAGCGTTCCTGTTAGTTCTACAAAATCAATGATTGGCCATGCTTTGGGTGGAGCTGGTGCTCTGGAAGCAGTTGCTTGTATCAAAACCATTATGCATAACGAAATTCACCCAACAATCAACTATGACGTACCTGATCCTGAATGTGACTTAGACTACGTTCCAAATTTTTCACGGAAGACCCAGATTGACACCATACTTTCAAATAGTTTTGGGTTTGGCGGTCAGAATGCATGCTTGGTATTCAAACGTTTTGAAGAATAAATCATAAAAAAAGAGGTGATTGCAATGCCCATGGGAAAAGCGGCGGTTTTGGTTGAACCATATCGGTTTGAAATGGCCGAGCTTCCAACCCCTGAAGTTGGTACAGGTGGGATGTTGATAAAAATAACTTCCGCTGGAATATGCGGTTCTGATTTACATTACTGGAGAGGTGAAATGAAGCCTATGCTAAAGGGCGAACCTGGTCCAGTGATACTTGGTCATGAGATGACTGGCGTTGTATACAGTATGGGAAAAGATATAGTTGCTGATTCTATGGGAAAGCCACTTGCCGAGGGTGATAGGGTAGTGTTCCCATATTTTTTCCCTTGCCGTCGTTGCTATATCTGCTTGCGTGGAGAACCTAATCACTGCCCAGAAAGATTTAGGTTCCGCGCATCCGTGAAAGAATCTCCTTATTGCAATGGAGGATTTGCAGAGTTTTATTATCTTTACCCCGGACATGATGTTTTTAAGGTGCCTAGTGAACTTTCAGATGAAGCAGTTACGGCAGTGAACTGTGCTGTGTCTCAAGTAATATATGGGCTTGAAATTGGTGGTGCCCGAATGGGAGACAATATAGTAATTCAAGGTGCTGGAGGTTTAGGTCTCTATGCCACCGCGGCTGCCAGAGATATGGGTGCAGCGCAGGTTATTGTGGTTGATGGCTTGGCTAACAGGTTGGAAATGGCTCGCAATTGCGGTGCAGATCATACTATCGATATAAATGAATATGATACTCCAGAATCACGTATTGATAGAGTCAAAGAGCTAACCGAAGGATGGGGTGCCGACGTATGTTTAGAATTAGTGGGTTATCCTCACGTGGTACCTGAAGGATTACAGATGCTCAGGAAGGGTGGCGCTTTTGTTGAGGTGGGTAATATATGGGGCGATAGTAATGTCAGTTTAGATATGTCCAAGTTGATATGGGGACAAACTCGTATAATACCTGCTGCTCACTATAATCCGGAAATATTGCCTTCGGCATTAGATTTTCTGGTGCGTACTAAAGACAGGTATCCTCTCACTAAGGTAATGTCGCACCGGTATCCTTTGGAACAAATTAGCACTGCGTTCGAACAATCAGAATGGCTGGGTAAGACCGAAGGTACCGATATAACACGTGCCTTTTTGGCACCATAAGCATCAGGTTTATGTCGCTCTTAGTAAAACAGTTGTACTAGAGCGAATTGACCACCGCTCCGAGTCAGTGTGGAATCTTAGCCGATAGGTGTGTTTTTGTCATCAAGTCTCTCTGACACGGACTTCAGAAACTCTTCTATTTCTGGGGATAGACTGAAATCTCCAGATGGAGTTTCTTGTCCAGCCAGAATTCTATCATGGTAGGCTTCGAACTGACTGATCAGTTTTTGTAGCTCGGGATTCAATTTCACAGCACGACCAATTTCCTGATATTGTTGGTCTCCGCGGGTTGAATCACAGAGGGCTTTAGGAAGGTCACAAAGGGTACACAATATATTTAGAAGCGTTGAAGAACCCATGTGATCCTCTTGCAACTGAGCATACTGAGGTAAATGGACCATGAGGCTGGAACAGTCAATGCTTGATTGCTCTAATGACTCAGCTACCAAATTTACTATACTTGTGGGGCCTTGATAGCTAGGACTACCACTAGAAATCAGATCCCCTACCAATTCGGTTTTCTGAGGGTTTAGAGTTCCCGTGACTAGTAAAGGTCGAGAATGCGGAACAGTATCGTACATACCTCCCACTCTATAATATTCAGATACACTGAAATGCTCTACAACAGAGATAATTGAGTCTATATAATCCTCCGACATTGAGTGCGGTTCTCGTAAATGCAGGAAAATATAGTCTTGGCCACTTTGGTCATCTTTACCATATTTGATTTCGCTATTCGGAGTTATAAATGTCCGTATGCCATCAGTAATTTTGATTCGAGGCCTATATCGTGTAAAGTCAAAAAACATTCCAGGTCGATCAAGCCTACCGAGTTCCTTCGCATCTACGGATTGCTCGATCTTACTAAGTGTTAAAGTGCCAACCCGACCTACATCAATCCAAGGTTTGAGCATAGCTACGACTATGGGCTTGTCTAGTTGAGGCACAGGTTCATTTATTTCAAATGATCCAATTTTCATAGTTCGTATCTTTTCAGAAACCCAAATATTAAGCAAGTTTTGAGCTCTTGGTCAGGAGAGGCTTTTCCATATCGATTATGAGATTGATGAATACGCGTTTTTCACTAGCTTGCAGGAATAAAAAGTGCCTGTCTGAATATCAAACCATGACTCTGCCGCCATCAA
>CEUS01065269.1_pt1 | contig 121549 bp, 87 predicted proteins | sample 427031 | NCBI WGS metagenome assembly CEUS01 (sample SAMEA2622837, study PRJEB7988) | marine metagenome | biome: marine biome (ENVO:00000447); feature: marine epipelagic mixed layer (ENVO:xxxxxxxxx); material: "saline water (ENVO:00002010), including plankton (ENVO:xxxxxxxx)" | depth 140 m
AACTCTGTGGTCTCTGCTGAATATGTCAAAGCATCTCCATCCACATCCTCAGCCGACAACACCATGGTCAGAGCTACATCCTCATCAGTGCTCTGGTCTCCAATGAACGAGAGTTCAGGAGCGTCATTCACCGGATAGACTGTTATCAATACATCTGCAGGGCTTGAATACTCAGAGCCATCAAAGGCTCTGTAGGTAAAGACATCGGTACCATTGAAGTTCAGCTCCGGAGTGTACACTCCATCTAAATAAGAACCATGCAGCGGATCATCCACCATCTCAAATGTCAACTCATCCCCATCAGGGTCAGTTCCACTAAGCTCAATCTCAACAGATATATCTTCATAAGTGGTAATTCTCAATCCATCCGCAATCGGAGGATCATTAACATAAATTACTGTTAATAGAAATGTCTCAGAGTCCACAGAACTAGAGTCTCCATCTGTTACAGAGACCGTAATATTTGCAGTTCCAGACCAGTCCTCAGCGGGGGTCAATGTTAAGACATCTGTTCGCAACCTGATTTCAATGTTTTCATTATCGCTGGAAGCGCTATAGATCAGCTGCGTGTTATCTTCATCCGAAGCATTCAAGACTAAAATCAGAGGGACATTTTCAGGCGTCTCCTGATCACCTATAGGTTCAAGGACGGGCGGATCATTTATAGGGCTTACATTGATCTCAACTATATCACTGGCATAAAGCAGACCATGCCCATCAATGGCACGAAACTGTATCATTTCCGATCCATACCAATTCTCCACCGTTGAAAAACTAACTAACAACCCATCAATAGCCACAAATACATTCTGGTTATTAAAGGCAAATATACTTACCTCATCACCATCAGCATCGCTGACAAACTCAGAAAAATCTACTACAATTGAGCTGTCTTCATTGAAGATAAAACTCTCTGGAAGATCAATTGTTGGTACATCATTAACTGGACTAACAGTTAACTGAAAATCGGTAGTAGACTGTAAAATTCCATCGTCAACTATCACAGTGACATTTGCAACTCCATTCCAATTTAAAACTGGCGCAAAAGTAATATAATCATTTACCGCTGAGTACTCTATGCTACCTTCCACGTCAATGTCAGCGTAATATGACAGCTCGTCACCATCAATATCTGACGCAATGACCTGGATAGTCAGCTCACTATCTTCCTCCATTATCCGGTCTGTTAAAGGTTGAACCACAGGAGCATCGGGCACCGGCTCAACATTTATATGTACGGTATCTACAGCGCTTGCTCCGCTCATGTCGGTAGCTATCAGATATACATAGCTACTCCCAAAATCATTTTCACTGTACTCAACTACAAACCAATTCTCTGCCAAGCTAACGTCTATACCTCCGCCGTAGCTTGAGATAGAAAAAGAGAGACTATCTGAATCCATAATCATCTCATCTAGATCAACAAATACACCATCAATACTTATCGTATCATTTGGTGAGTCCTCCAGCGCGCTGTGGACACCCAGAGGGTTCAAAACAACCGGAGCATCATTGACAGAAACAACATTAAGTATAAAATGAGTTGTATCGCTCAGGGTATTCGATTCATAATATTGAGTATCATCAAATGAAATAACCTCAATCTCAAAAGAGCCAAAGTGGTTAGGTGCGGGGACAACTGTTAGCTGATCACCCTCAACAAAACAAGCAACAGGGTCACCGCTATTTACAGGGTGAGAAAAGAAAATAATCTCGTCATTATCTGCGTCCTCAGCACTTAATGTATATTCAAAAACTGTATCCTCATAAATTAATTGGTTACTGATATCTTCAATGACCGGAGGGTTCCCCACAACCTCGTATGTGTTAATCGAAGCATAGACCGATGGATTTGATTCGTAAACTGCGCCCAAGATATTTACTGCTGACACACTATAAGAATATTCCATCTCTGTTTCTAGCTCTGTATCTATATAGCTCAATTCACTGAGTCCCGTAGCCAAGGTACTCCCGTTTTTAAATAAATTGTATGTATCGCTGTACACTGTCAAATCAATGTTAGCTACATCAAGGCCATTAAAATTTTGGGACGGGCTCTCAATCGACGTAAATACATGCCCACCCTTCCATATTTTAAAATAGGCCTGGTTACCCGCTGAAAATCCATTTCCACTTCCATCATCTTGGCTGGCCTTCAGCTCATTATTAACAAGTGGCCAGATTCCCTTACCCACACACTTAGCTCCGTCAAACACACCAATAACATCACCACTCTCAATTGCTTCACTATTAATAAAATTAACCTCTCCAATAACAAAAACCATAGCGTTGAAGGGGTTCCCCTCATAGACAAGAGTAAACGGGTCTGACTCAAAGAGCGCTGGAGCCCAAGCTACACTAACAAAACCGTCAATATAGTTGCTCGCCCGAGAATTTACAGTCAGCTCGGCAGATATATTCTCAGGTGGATCTGGAGCTAAGGAAGAAGTCTGGCTGGAAGTAGTTGCATAGACCATACCAGATGGAGATGAAGGTCCGACCTCGTTAAACGCTGCAACTGTATAAAAATATTCTGTGTTCTTACTCAGGCCCTGGTCTGAAAAACTGGTGCTTGATGTTTCACCAATAAAAATATTTCCATATCGATAAACCTGATAGGTAATAGGAGGAGAACCGGAAGAGGCGGACCAGCTGAGATTGACCAGCTGATTGCCACCGCTGGCAGAGACATTTGTAGGAGTAGAAGGTGGAAGCTGGGTGTTGGTCGATGCACACAAAACCTCCGTCAGCTCTCCCTCATATCCCTCACTGTTAACACCAGACAGGGCATAGCAGAACAATGTATTATCTTCAAGGCTCCCATCATAGTATGCGAGAGAGGAGGTGCTACCTATAATATCATCACTTGAAATATTAGATGGGTCGTATTCATCAATTTCAAATCTGTAAATATTATATGAGACTGCGTTTCCGCCCACAGGGTCGCCAGGACCGTACGCAGGTGTCCAACTCAAAATGTTCTGGTTTTGCCCACCGCTCACGCTGAAGCCCGGGGGAACAGGCGGCGCAATCTCTGGAAGAGTTGTGCTTACCCACAGATCTGATGGAGCTGACTCGCCAGAGCTGTTCACCGCTGTAACAACATATCTATACTGACTGTTTGTCTGCAGAGGATGTCCATTTTCAGTAAGACCATCGGTAAAACTAGTCTCTAGAATATCTATCTCTATAAGCAAATTTCTTTCATACAGGCGGTAGGAGTGAGCTCCCACAGAGCCATCCCAACTAAGTGTCACCAGATTCTGGGGGGGTACATAGGTCTGCTCGACCGCATCTGAAACAATTGCTACCGCATCGGGAACTCCAGAAGGTGGAGAAAGGGTGGTTACAGGGGAATATCCAGACCAACTGGAGAACCCGGTGGCATTGTGCGCCTTTATACGGTAGAAAAATTCACTTGAATTTAATAGATCAACATCAGTGAAGAAATACTGTCCAAAATTTGTTATTAGAGTTTGACTATATCCATGGCCACCTACACTCCACTGGCGCTCCAATGTATAGGTTACCAAACCGTCACTCCCTGTGTTGTCAGCATCTGCCCACTCCACAGTCACCTCGCTATAGGAAGAAAGCAGAGACGATAACAGAGGAACTCCCGGCAATGTGAGAGCGCTATTTGTAACTATCCCCGACTCACCTACAACTGAATATGCCTGGACATCATATGTGTAGGAAGTGTTATTACTAAGACCTGAATCTGTATATCCGTTGGACTGATAGTTTTCTGTTAACAGCAACCCGTCGCGATAGAGATGATAAAATATTGACTGGACCGGCGATCCATTTATATAGATCGAATGATTACCCTGGGACGGGGTAGACCACGACAGAGATACCTGACCGCTCCCCCCGCTAGCGCTTAAGCTTGAGGGGGTGGATGGGGGAAACACTGAGATTTCAACGTTCACACCTGAGAGCGCTGAGAAGACAGCTGAGATCGAGCTCCCTGTCACCACATCCGTAAAAGAGGTAATATCAGCATCAATCTCGGTGGACATGTTTTCTTTCCAAACTCTAAACGAAACTGAGTGACCCTCTGTAAAACCATTTCCACTTCCGTCATCTTTGGAGGTGGGTATTTGAGTTCCGGGGACAAATCCACCTTCAGGAACAGTGTAGGCACCTACACAAATGCTCCCATCAAATATCCCCACTTCATCTCCCGCTTCGAGATTAAGAAAATTCCAAACTGCCTCGTTCAGAACAAAGGCCATGGGGGTAAACGGAGTGCCCTCCCAAACTGGAGAAAAGTAGCCAGTTCGACTTGTGCTCTCTTCGCTCTCTAATCCCTCAGCTAGCTGACCCTGAAATTGCACTGACTCATCCAGAGTCAGAGTGACATTCTGCATTACTTTTACAAGATATGCTTTACCGGGATACATTGTAAATGAATCTCCTCCGGGGAGATACAGACCTCCATTCCAATTGAAAATCATCTCCACAGAGCTCATTATATCCTGGAAAACATCTTCAACATTTTGACCGCCCGGGTCCTGAGTTGGAAATGAGATTATGTTCCAACCAGCATTCAATGATATGGAAAACGGCATTTGAATTGCCCCCATTCCCTCTACCGAAAGGAGCTCACCGTTCTGAAGCTTCACATAATATCCCTCTGTGGGAAGCCACTGACCAATACCGTCTGACCAACCACTTCCATCCCAGCGGATCAAGTTGAACTGCTCATCAAACACATATATCAACTCGCTGTGGACAGGTGTTAAAATCTCGAGCACTGTCTCAGCCTCATATGGAGTGATATTTAGGGACATCAAGTTCCAGTTAGATGACAGCGAGATTTCCTGAGAAGGAAGCTCATAAGCTATGTTCACACCACAAACCTCTTCCACATGAAAGAGACCACTAGTATCCCAACTTGGAAATGGAATATACTCAACAGATAAGTCCTGATAGACCGTATCAACGTTGGAAAGATAAATTTGAAATGAGATTGGGTTACCTTCGGTAAATCCATCTATAACCGACGTAGTAGGGTCGTCAGCCCAAGCTAAAAGCTGCTGACCCTGCTGACCACTATAAATTACAGCACCAACACAAACCTCTCCATCAAAAACCCCTATCTCATTTCCCTCTTCTAGCGGTTCACCTGATAGGGTAACCTCACCAAGGTTTATAAGCTCATACTGCCCCGTCTCTGTAAACTGGAAATATTCTGTTGCGATACCTTGCGATACACATATAATGAGTGCAACCAGCAGCTTCCCTGACTGTATTCTTCTCATTTTATATTATTTCCCTGTAACCAATTTCTATCTTCTTAAGTTAAGTTCACTCTAATTAGTACTTTAAACTCACTTAAATATAAAATATGCCAGACGATAAATTGGTGATTTTCGTCACAATATTTTCAAGTATATTGATCTTTAAAATAAAAATCATTAAGGACACCCTTTCCTTTTAAAAATACAGATTGGAGAGAAAACTCTCGTCCCCTCTCCAACCAATTTATGTTTTACTAGTAGTTTTTTTTTACTTCACTAACACCATTTTCTTCGTTCCCGCTATGACACCATCAACTGTGAGCTGATAAATGTAAATTCCTGACGGAACAAGACCCTTCGTCATTGATTGTCCATTCCACACAGCATGGTGATTACCAGGTGACTGATTACCATTTACCAATACCTGTACAACCTCACCAAGTGAGCTGTAGACAACCAGAGAGATATTTGCGTCATGAGACAACTCATACTTAATCGTTGTGTAAGGATTAAATGGGTTCGGAAAATTTCCAACCAGCTGAACCCTTTGCGGCAACACAGGCTCTTCAGCTGAGGCTAAAACCGACATGGTTACATTTATACCTGACATACCACCAGATTGAAATGTCCCATCCGTGGTCCAACCATCAAAACCAACAAACTCTATTTCGCTGGAGAGCTCTCTCTCTTCTATACCATCCCAGTGAACAAAACGAATTATATCACCAGAATGAAAACCGTCATCTGAATTGACGCTTGTTGCTTCCCAAGCAAGAAGCTGTTGAATATTCTTACCATCAAAAACTACTGACCCTATACAGTCAGAACCACTAAAAACAGCCAGCTCATCTCCAATAGATAAGCTAGAGGGATCATCCCAACGCACATTGATCAGATGGTAGGACAATGTTTTCTCTGAAACAAAATGGCTAGGTACGCTTGAGGAAGTTACATCCATCGCGGTAGCTACTGTACGAGCTAAACCTGTTGATGGCCAGCTAAATGAGCCACCTTCTGTGACCTTAACCAGGTACCCCTCAGTAAAGCTCATCTCTCCTATTCCATTTATAAGACCCCAAGGAGAGTCCAAGAGAGCACCATCTCTAGACTCTGCCACTACTAGAGTGCCTAAAATATCTCCAAAAGCTAGCTCCGCATCGGGACTTCCTAAACCAAAATAATTGATCCAGTTCCATCCATCACCCATTTCAATAGAAGAAGCAGGGTCTATCCTTATTTGTCCGGTATGACTGAAGGACACATCAGAGGACATCTTGGCAATATATCCATCTGAATTATTAATAAGAAAATCTCCTCCAACCCAGCTACCATCAATATTCACCATAGATCCGTTTTCCTGACTCTTTACAATAATCAGATCATCTAAAACAGGGCCAAAGAAGTCAGACGCTGTCATAGGATCAGCTGGCAACACCGGAAACCCTTTCCAGCTCCATCCTTCATCTAATTCATTATTGAATATCACCTCAACTATAAAAAATTGATAGTCCATTAAACCACTAAGGTCATATACCCCCAATTCTACGTAATGAACTCCCAAATCAATATTGCTTGGAGTACCACTCAGAGTAGTTCCGTCAAACGAAAGCCATGATGGTGCAATAGTTAATATAATCGTTATTTCATCACCATAATGTTCAATATCATCGTCCAACGCAACAGGCGTATATTCATAAAGTACATTTTCCTGTGCGATAGTTACCGGATCACTATCAAAGTAAGGCGCACGATTAAAGGATAAATTCACACCAGATACATCACCTGATCCAAACGAACCATCTGTATCCCAGTTAGGAAAATCTATATAGTCTGCCGTAACAGGCTCCAGCTCTGCCTCCTCACTAAAATCATATAACTTAAATGTAATTGGATTGCCCGCTGTAAAACCATCAACCTCTTCTGTGGTCTCATCATCTGCCCAGGCAAGAATCTGCTGCCCTGACTCTCCGGAATATGAAACCGCACCAACCAACAGGTCACCATCAAAAACACCTATCTCATCCATACCAATATCAAGAGTCACCTGAGCTACCGATATATCACCTAGCATGATCAAATGATATTGATCTGTCGGCACCGGAGGTACCCAGTGCGCTTCCAGCTGCTCTACACTAACGATGACATCATCACTACCGGAGTCACCGCTGGCATCAGTTACGGTCAAAGTAACCACATGCTGCCCAAGACCCAAGCTAACAGTAGGACTGACCCCCGGAGCAATATCCTCACCAGCTACGGACCAGATATAGGAGACGATCTCATCATCTACATCATAGGAGCCTGATCCATCAAGCGTAACATCAGCCTCAAACTCATTGGGAAATATTGTGATAGTCATATCTGAACCTGCATCCGCGACAGGAGCGTCATTAACAGAGTTAACTGTAATTGTTACGGTGGCCACATTTGATAGATCTCTGATGGCTCCATCACCAGGAGTAAAAACCTTATAGTCCTCTCCGGTATCGCCATAGTTACTCCTACTGCCACACCATCCGTTGGGATCAACTACCTCATCCCCGCAGTCTCCGCAGTCCCAGCCCCATTCATCACACTGAAAATAAAGCCCCCAAGCTCCATCATCACAAAATCCATCTCCCACCCAGGTAGTACATCCACCACCACAGTCACTATCGTTAAAGCAGTTCCCCGCACAATCTGTGAACTCATATCCTAAATCTTCGCAGGTTACAACACCGCCATCATCGGCCTGATATGTAAAAGAATCTGTTCCATTAAAATCAGCGTTTGGTGTATAAGTTGTTCCGTCATATGTACCATTTGACGGTCCCTCAACTACCGAAAAGGAAAGATTGTCTCCATCTATATCTGAACCCGACATTACTATATCTACAGACATATCCTCATCAGTTGATACACTAATATCATCAGCAACCGGCGCATCATTTACCGGACTAACAGCTATTGTTACAACAGCATCATTGGATGCGGCGGTCCCATCAAACGCGGTGTAGGTAAAACTGTCCTCACCATTAAAATCTGCATTCGGCAAATAGTTAAATGAGCCATCTCCAAAAAGCTGAAGCGAACCATTTGTCACATCTGCAACCAAAATAACGGTCAGAACGTCTTCATCAATATCGCTATCATTTTCCGTTATCCCAGGAGCAGGAATTTCAAGAAACTCGTCCTCATCTACTTCATAGCTGTCACCCAGCGCAAGAGGTGGATCGTTCACCGGATTTACCGTTATGGTTACAGTTGCAACATTGGACTCTAGCTCACCATCAGAGGCGGTAAATGTAAAGCTATCTGTTCCGTTAAAATTAGACGAGGGAATGTATGCGCCATCAACATAAGCACCGTGTGATGGAGATGAGGTAACGGTAAAGGTCAATTCATCACCATCTGGGTCATCAGCAGAGAGAGCGATCTCAACTGGCGTGTCCTCATCAGTTGAAACACTCATATCATTTGCAACAGGAGCACTGTTTACCGGCGCAGATGAAAAGCTCCACAAGACAGGACTCATAGAGTTTCCAACTATGTCATTTGCAATAAACTGATAGCTGTAATTGGTATAATCATAAACCATATCTTCAGAAGCGTCGTATCCCTTAAATGTAAAGGTCTCTCCATCTTCATTAGCATATAGAGTGACACCCCAAACGGTATATCCAGACGGAGGGAAATAGATTCCCTGGTCATCCACACCGCGACACTCATCACCAACAAACGCAGCGACCATGTCGTTCGGGTCGTCTGACTCTACGCCCTCAAAGATCAGGATACCTGTCATTGATGCGGTAAACTCAAAGTCAGGAGGGCTAACCGTCCACTCAGGTGGCTCCGGAGCATCAGGAGCATCAAAATCCCACTCCACAGGTGTCATAGAATTACCTACAATATCGTTAGCAATAAATGAATAGCTATAGTCAATGATATCATAAACCATATCCTCAGAGGCGTCATACCCTTTAAATGTAAAGCTTTCCCCATCTCCATTGGCATAGAGAGTGACCCCCCAAACAGTGTGACCAGATGGAGGAAAAAATATTCCCTGGTCATCCACACCGCGACACTCATCGCCAACAAACGCAGCAACCATGTCGCCAGTATCGTCAGACTGAACACCATCAAAAATAAGCACCCCCGTCATAGACGCGGTAAACTCATAGCTTGGCGGATTAACCGACCAATCTGGCGGATCTGCCAGAGCTAAACCAGCCACAAAAAATGCACAAAAAGTTATCGAATATCTAAGGGTCCTCATATTTAAACCTCTATCTGTTATGTTAACCTCTATTTTTTTTTAAAAATATTTACTTAAAAAAGATTGCGGGGCGCTGAAAACTTATAGCGCCCCAATTTATCTTCTATTTTACTAATAGCATTTTCTTAAATCCATGAAAATCACCGGCCTCCACAGAGTAGAAATATACCCCTGAAGATACCGGCACACCATTAGAATCTGTTCCGTTCCACTGAACAAAATGATAGCCCGCTGGATAGCTCTTGTTAGCCAACTCAGCGATCAGCTGTCCACGTGCGTTAAAAACAGAAACAGACACATCAGCGATCTCCGGTAGTTCAAACCTGATATTGGTCACCGGGTTAAATGGATTCGGGTAGTTTTGAGAGAGAGCGTACTCTACCGGAAGCGAAATGGTCTTAAATACAACCGGATTTAATCCGTTACCAAAAGCTCCGTTCACCTCAAACTCGAACGCATTTGCCAGCTCTTTTATCTCACCGGTACTCGCATCCATTACTCCAAAGCGGATATTTTCGCCCTGCTCGTGACCGTAAACCATCATTCCAACGGTGTACCTGTCAGCAACAGGGTGATAGATCGGAGCTGCAATACCACGACACTCTTCACCAACAAAGGCAGCTATGATGTCATCACTATCCATCGACTCTTCGCTGTCAATCATCAGGACTCCTGTGATCGTCATATTGTGCTCATATCCATGATGATTGACCTCCCACGGGGAGTTCAAAAGCTGAGGCATAATTGTTCTCGCCAATTCTCCAGGTGGGTCTGTGTATAGCAGGGTCGCGTCATCGTTCATATTGATCATGTAACCATCAAGAGGCATCATGTTCTCAAGTCCACCCTCAGCAAACCATCCATAGTTATCATAGTAGGATGCGTAGCTGGTCTGGTTCTTAATGAGCGAACCTGACTCTCCAATGGACTCCAAAGCAGCACCTACCTCGTTACCAGATTGCGGTAAATAGCTGACCCAGTTCCAACCTGCGGAGAGACCAATAGGTCTGTCAGAGAACACAACAGGCTCACCTGTATAGGAGAGAGTAGCGCTCTCATCCATGCTGATCATGTACATACTCTCAACATCGATATTCTCAAGTCCACCCTCAGCAAACCACCCATAGTTATCGTAGTAGGATGCGTAGCTGGTCTGGTTCTTAATGAGCGAACCTGACTCTCCAATAGACTCCAAAACAGACGCAACACCGAGATCATCGCCCTCTACGTTCAAGCTAAACCAGTTCCAACCTGCGCTTAGGTCAACATCTACGGTTAAATCATATTCCGCTGCCTCTGGAGTGGCACACGCTTCATTTGAGTGGCCAGACTCTGATCCATCTTGGAAGACCTGAGTAACGGTATAGCAGTACTCCACATCGCCCGCTAGTGGGGCATCAGTAAACGAGCTGCTCTCTACACCTTCAGCTGCCAAAGCACCATCACGGTAGACATTAAAAGTATCTTCTCCCGGCTCACTGCTCTCACCAGGTACAACAACTAAATGCAGAGACGTAAACGCAGGATTATCTAGCACCAGAGAATTCTCAACGGTCATATCTACGCTGATCATATTACCTCCAAATGCATCCTGGAGTGTAAATGATCCGTGAGCGCTGAGTCCCGCATTGCTCCAAGAAAGCTCAATATAATTATCCACATCGTACATTAGCGCGACCTCATAGACATGCTCAACACCAACATCGTCTAAGTTACCATTTAATACCTGGCTATAGAATCTGTCTCCGTTCCAAACCAGCGCTGCATCAAATGCAGGCGGAGGAGGGGCTGGAGGCGCAAAAGAATCTGTTTCCTCATCATAGCCATCAGTGGCATCAGGTGAAAGACCTATGGTAAGATCATAGGTTCCGCCCTGAGTTCCACCGGAAGAGTTAAAGGTAAATGTAAAATCTGGTGTACCCTCAGGCGGTGGCACCGGCTCAAATGGTGTCATATGTAGCTTTAAGGTATTTAACGCAGGATTACAAGATTCGGCTGAACTCTCAGCGGTCATATCAATCTCAAAAAGAATTCCGCCAAATGCATCTCTCAAGTAAAAACTACCGAGCTCTGACCATCCAGCATTGTCCCAGGACGCTGTAACACATCCATCTGTTCCGTACTGGAGCAGGACATCTACGACATGCTCACTGTAGTCCACATCACCCCCTAGAATCTGCGTATAATATCTGTCACCACCCCAGCCCAGGGCCGCATCAAATGCAGGTGGAGGAGGCGCAGGTGGCGCATATGTGTCAGTGCCAGCATCGTATCCATCGGAAGCGTCCGGCGAAAACCCTGTCACCAAGGACAGAGTCTGCCCGTCACCGCTCACATCAACCTGGATAGTAAAATCTGCTCCATCATCACGATTATTATCATTGATCGCATCCCAAGACAGATGAACTTCTTCAATACCAGCGATTGCGGTCAAGTTAGAGGGCGCAGGTGGCGGAGGAGGAGTGATGTCTATGACATCACCTTCATCACGCGGCTGAATTTTATATGCACCATATGAAAAATAGAGCGGTCCGGTAACTACGTACTCATCCCCTGCTGCAGCTTCATAGCCAAACATCTGGTCATCTATCCTCGCGGATCCAGAGTCATCGTTAATGGACCACTCACCATAGCCAAGGTCACTCTCATCACACACACCTGAGGTGGTAACGAGAACACCCTCGTAGGCCTCATCATTAACCTCAGCGGTACTCAATACTACCGGCTCCGGCAGCGGAACACCGCTTTCTAACAACTCAGCAGACACATACACCAATTCCGTCAATCCATAATATTCCTCTACAATACCGGTGAACTGTCCCAAGTCACCTAACTCAACATTCTCAGGCTCTTCACCCGCAAATACCCAAATACCGTTCCAGGCACCAGACCCATCCTGTATATAAACTCCATTGCTAGCTATTGCCGTGACAACACCCACGGTCGTTACCTCTTGCCCCGCATATGGAGATTCTTCTGCCTGTCCCTGGATCTCGTAGATCGTTATTGGACCAGGTGGCGGGCCAGCTACTGCAGGCGTCACCTTGAGCTTCAATGTGTTTAGCGCAGGGTTATCTAAATAGAGTGAATTATCTGCTAACATATCAACACTGACCAGCATACCGCCAAAGGCATCTTCCAGTGCAAACGTACCTTGATCACTCCAGCCACTATTATCCCACTCAAGCGTTATAGAACCATCAGCTCCAAACTGCAGTAGGACATCCCAAACGTGCTCTTCAAGGTCATCCTCAGAGCCATTCAGAATCTGAGTATAGTAGCGGTCACCGCCCCAACCAAGCGCTGCATCAAAGGCAGGTGGAGGAGGCGCTGGAGGCGCATATGTATCAATACCAGCGTCATATCCGTCAGTTGCATCAGGAGAAAAACCAAAGCTCATTGTCAAGCTCTGATCATCGCCGGTTGCGGTAATTGTATTTGTGAAATTGGGATCACTGGAAGGAGTTGGACATCCGCTCCACGGATGAGGATCAAGCACCAGATCACCATCGGTAAGTAAAAATCCACGATTGCTCCACTCAACGTTATAGGCACACTCATCGGGAACATCCTCAACTATATCCCAGCCACCACATGTATATTTATATTCGTATGCAACATCTGAGGCATAGAGCACCATGGATGTAGTAAAGACACCGTCAACATCTTCATCAGAGAGCTCAGCTCCCCAGCCGGACCAGTTGTCCATTGAGCCGGTCACCCAGGGATTACCCGCACACTGGGAATCCGTAAGCTGAAATGTAACGCTATACTCTGGAGCACATGACTGACAGGGCACGGTAAATCCCGTATCTCCCGTCACACTGCCATCAGGACCAACAACTACCGTCGGGTTTGAATCAAAACCTGCCAACGAGGGCAGCCAGATTCCCCACTCAGAGCCGTCATTCTCTATAGCTCCCCACTCGTAGCTTCCCGCCTCAAGGTCAAGGGTAAGGGTCCACGTTCCGCTGGCAGGATCAGTATTGTTCATGTCAACGTTGGCCCAGTCTGTCATGGTTCCCTTGAGCTCAACATCCTGGTAATTATTACCATCATCAACAACGGTAAATGTTACTGGATGCGTGTCCGGCTCACCCGAACCGGGCAGCGGAGTTACTAATAATTTTAATCCGGTAAAGGCAGGGTTATCCACTGTAAGTGAATTGTCTGCTAGCATATCCACATTGATCATCATACCGCCAAAGGCATCCTGAAGAACACAGGAACTCATAAGGTCTGACCAGCCTGCGTTGTCCCAGGACAACTCAACAAGACCATCTGACCCAAACGCAAGAGCAACACCATATTCATGCTCAACCAGGTCATCAGCCGATCCATTCAGAATCTGCGTATAATATCTATCTCCAGCCCAATTTAATGCTGCATCAAATGCAGGTGGAGGAGGCGCAGGAGGCGCATAATTATCTATACCGTCATCAAATCCGTCTGTAGCATCTGGCGAAAATCCAAATGTCAATGTATATGAAGAGCCCTCTCCGGACGCCATAATATCAGCTGAAAAATCTGGGTCGCCCGCAGGTGGTGGTGGCGGCTCATCACCAGGACATCCGCTCCACGCGTGCTGCTCTAGAACCATGTCGCTCTCTCCAAGAACAAATCCACGGTTGCCCCACTCTACATTGTAGGCACACTCATCTGGAACATTCTCAACTTGATCCCATCCGCCACAGGTATACTTATATTCGTATGCGGCTTCCTGAGGTATAAGAGCCATGGTTACACTTGAAACACCGTCACCATCCTCATCAGAGAGCTCAGCTCCCCAGCCGGACCACCCGTCCATAGAACCGGTCACCCAGGGGTTGCCCTCACAGGGGTCATCTGTCAACTGAAATGTAACATCATATGTAGCGGGAGGCTGAAGCTCATCACAAAAACCGTCACCGCAAATACCAAAACATGCGTTTACAGTAACATCATCCTCTCCCCACTCAAGAAACCTGTCGTTCCAGTTATCGGGATCTGCACAGTCCTGTCCAGCAATATTTTCCTTACAATCCCAGCCACAATCACCATTTAGATATGTATGGTGAGAGCCCGTGCTTGCAGGGCGGGTCAGCGTAATTGTCCAGATATCATCACCATCATCATCGCTCATGGCATTATCAGCGGGACCACCAAAGAGCGCGCCGCCACCAACAAATACACTATTGCCAGTTTCAACACTGCTCATATCCAGGTTAAAGGTGATATCAACGGTTGGAATATCAACACACTCTCCATCAACACACTCCTGCCACGGACCACACTCAACATCTGCGCAGGGGTCTGTATCTATAGACTCCGCTGTCTTAAGAGTAAATGTCCAGTAGCCAGGACCAAAATTGATAAACACTGTCATGGTGGTTTCATCATCAGAGACTGTCGCATCATAGGTAATGGACTCCGGAGCGTCATCAGGACTGGTTAGCTCACCTCCATTAACTGCCTTTGCGAGACCTAAAAAGGCACCGACACCGTTCAAGGTTACCGTACCAAAGTTCCAACCATCACCAGACGCAAAAGCGTAAGAGTAGGTTGCAGGATTTGAACCATCATGAGGATAAACCGGCGCTCCACAGCCCTCCGGCTCTCCACCTGACTGCCAGCCCTCTATCCAGGTTTCATCCTGTAAAACATTTGAAAATGTACCATCTTCATTAAAAATATATTCATCGTCAAAGAGACACGCCCTTGTGGCGACATCCTCTTCGCTGTTTGCCCACCAACTTCCATCATTTGGGTTGGGACCTACAGCCAACGCTCCCGCCTGAGGCGCGAGCCTCCAGGTTGTTTTTATATCAATTTCCGGCGGCCCGTCACCAGCACATCCGCTCCATGGGTGAGAGTCAAGGATCATATTATTTGAGAGGACAAATCCACGGTTGCTCCACTCTACATTGTAGGCACACTCATCTGGAACATTCTCAACCTGATCCCATCCGCCACAGGTGTACTTGTATTCATAGGCAACATCTGAGGCATTCAAAACCATCGATACCATATACATACCATCACCATCGCCATCAGAGAGCTCAGCTCCCCAGCCGGACCAGTTGTCCATGGAGCCGGTTACCCAGGGATTACCATCACAGGGCACGGAGCCCCAGCTGTCATCCAACTGAAAGGTAACAGTATACTCCGGACTGCAGGTCTGACATGGAACGGTAAATCCTGTATCACCATTCACATCACCGTCAGGACCAACAATTACAACTGGGTTATAATCAAAACCTGCCAAGGAAGGCAGCCAGATTCCCCACTCAGAGCCGTCATTCTCTATGGCTCCCCACTCATAGGCTCCCGGTTCAAGGTCAAGCGTAAGTGTCCACGTACCGCTGCCATCATTGTTCATATCAACGTTGGCCCAGTCTGTCATGCTTCCCTTAAGCTCAATATCCTGGTAATTATTTCCGTCATCCACAACGGTAAACGTCACAGGGTTCGTAGTCGGTCCACTTGAGCCAGCAGAAGGAGTAACAAATAATTTTAAACTGGTAAAAGCAGTATTATCCACTGTAAGCGAATTGTCTACTAACATATCCACCCAGATCATCATACCGCCAAAAGCATCCTCAAGCTCACAGCCACTCATAAGGTCTGACCAGCCTGTATTGTCCCAGGACAATTCAATCAGGCCATCAGAGCCAAAGGCAAGAGAAATATCATACTCGTGCTCAACCAGATCATCTATCGATCCGTTAAGGATCTGTGTATAATAGCGGTCACCGCCCCAGCTCAACGCTGCATCAAATGCAGGAGGAGGAGGTGAAGGAGGAGCATAGGTATCTATACCTTCATCAAAACCGTCCGTCGCATCTGGCGAAAATCCGAACGTCATGTTATATGTATTGCCCTCTCCGGTGGCTGAAAAACTAGCTGCGAAATCAGGATGGCCTGCCGGAGGCTCAGGGGTTACATCAACAACATCATTCTCATCCCTAGGCTGTATCTTAAAAGCACCATAAGAATAATCAAGAGGACCGGAAACTGTGTAGTGATTTCCGACCGTAGCCATATAGGCGTACATTTTGTCATCGATTCTACCGGGAGCGGTTCCATCATTTATGGACCACTCACCATAGCCTAGATCGTTATTATCGCACTCACCGGTTGCGACCACAACAACTGACTCATTTTCCTCTTCCATTACACCGGTCTGAATTCCAACTGGCGTGGGTAAAGGATTACCGCTTGATAAAACATTTACCTCTTCAAGTTCAATTTCAGTTAAATCATAATATTCTAAAACCGTACCTACTACAGTAACATCATCTCCAATGGCAACCGCATCTGCACCACCATAGACCCAAATACCACACCAATCTGCTGACCCTGATGATCCATCACAATCCTGCATCCAGAATCCACTAGATGTCACACCGGTGACAATACCATACGAATATACCAACACATCCACATATGGAGAGGCATCAGCCTGTCCCTGTATCTCATAAATGCTTAGATCTAATGGCTGAACTGGATACTCACAGCAGTCATTACCGCCATCCTCACAGCCATCAGAATCAGCGTCATAGTTTAACGCATCAGGATCTAAACAGCCCCAGTTTTCACCTGCTGGCTCATCAATGTGCCAACCTAATGTTGAAGGTGTATAGTCAGCCGTAGGACGCTCCGCAACAACCCACTCAGAGTCATCAGCGTTTGTACCGGCAGATGAGGCCCAGTCACCACTGTTACCTGAGGACACCTCATCCTTTCTCACAAGGGTATTATCTTTGGTGGCGTTATTAACACCGGCAACCGCCCAGCCCGAACCCGGGTCATCACCCAGCTCACCTATAAGATCTAATATTGATAAAGTTGTCGTATCAGTCAACGCAAAGGCATCATCACCGTTTGAAAGATATGTAAATGTCTGATCACACTCTGCCTGAATCCCATCACTTGCAGAACCGTGACAGACCACATAAACCTCACCCGCTGCCAATGTGGTTCCATCTTCAAAGGTCACATTGTTCGGATAATCAAAAGAACCGGTTTCATCACAGCCATTAGAACAGCTGGAAAGGGAAAAATCAGCCAGATTTACATCTTCATCTGAGCCATTATAAATCTCTAAATATTTATTATTGCTTGAGCCCTCTGCAGCCTCCGAAAAGAAAAGCTCCGGAAAATCTGCAGGTGGCGGCCCGTCACCAGGACATCCACTCCACGGGTGAGAGTCAAGCGTCAGGTCACCATCGTTCAAAAAGAATCCGCGGTTGTGCCACTCCGCATTATATGCACACTCATCCGGGACATCCTCAACCTGGTCCCATCCGCCACAGGTATACTTGTACTCATAGGCAACATCTGAGGCATTCAGCACCATTGACGCACTGTAAATACCATCCCCATCTCCATCTGAGAGCTCGGCTCCCCAGCCGGACCATCCATCCATAGAACCGGTCACCCAGGGATTTCCAGTACACGGAACTGAGCCCCATGTATTATCTAGCTGAAAGGTAACACTATACTCAGACGGTGGTGGCGGCTCATATGTCCCAGGAGTAATACTAAAATGTAGCACGGTATGCTCGCTCACGCTAACACCCTCTACCTCATTCATATTCACGCTTAAAAGATCACCGCCAAAGGCATCTGAAAGCGTAAAAGTACCAAACCCATTTAACAAGGAATTATCCCACGCAAGATCAATAACACCGCTCTCATCATACTGCAGAAGAACATCAAACACGTGAGCCTCACCAAAATCACTCTCACTGCTTCCAAGCATCTGGATAAAGTAGCGGTCACCCTCCCAGCCAAGGGCTGCATCAAATGCAGGTGGAGGTGGCGCTGGAGGTGCATAATCATCAATATTTGGATCAAACCCGTCCGTAGTAGAACTAGAAAATCCAGCCATAAGGTGATACTCATCTGAGCCAGATGAAACGATCAGGTGAACACCAAATTCAGGCCCAGCGGGTGGCGGCTCGTCACCAGCACATCCGCTCCACGGGTGTGAATCCAAAACTGTATTATCCGAGAGAACAAATCCACGGTTCTGCCAATCACAGTTGTAGGCACAATCACAGGGAACATCCTCAACCTGGTCCCATCCGCCACAGGTGTACTTATACTCATAGGCAACATCTGAGGCATTCAAAACCATGGACACCGTATATATACCATCACCATCGCCATCGGAGAGCTCAGCTCCCCAGCCGGACCAGTTATCCATAGAGCCTGTTAACCAGGGATTGCCATCACAGGGCACAGAGCCCCAGCTGTCATCCAACTGAAAGGTAACACTGTACTCAGGACTACATGTCTGACAGGGAACCTCAAATCCCGTGTCACCTGTGACACTCCCGTCAGGGCCAACCACAACCGTTGGGTTTGTTTCAAAACCTGCCAGCGAGGGCAGCCAGATTCCCCACTCAGAGCCGTCATTCTCTATAGCTCCCCACTCATAGCTTCCCGCTTCAAGGTCAAGCGTAAGGGTCCACGTTCCGCTGCCATCGTTGCTCATATCAACGTTGGCCCAGTCAGTCATAGTTCCTTTGAGCTCAACATCCTGATAATTATTTCCGTCATCCGTAACTGTAAAGGTAACGGGAAAAGTGTCCGGCTCTTCTGAGCCAGCCAAAGGAGTAACCATTAGCTTCAAACCGGTAAAGGCAGGATTAGTCAAGGAAGCGCTTGCATCAGAAAGCATATCCACATTTATCATCATACCGCCAAAGGCATCCTGAAGAACACAGGAGCCCATTAGGTCTGACCAGCCGGTATTATCCCAGCTTAGATTAATAGTGTTATTACTATCATACGCAAGAGCTATATCATATACGTGCTCCACAAGGTCATCATTGGAGCCACTTAAAATTTGGGTATAATACCTTTCGCCACCCCACGTCAACGCAGCATCAAAGGCAGGAGGAGGGGGTGCGGGAGGGGCATAGCTGTCTAGCCCGTCATCAAATCCGTCCGTCGCATCAGGCGAAAATCCAAAGGTCAGTGGGTAGGACTGTTCTCCGCCGCCATCTGCATTTATCGTACCAGAAAAATTAGGCCCTTGCGCAAAAAGACCTGTCGCTAAAAAGGATACAAAAAATAACTTTGTAACTGTTGAAGGTGAATTCATTTTTAATTCCTCCATTATAATTGACTTCAAATTTCAATAATCATTTTGGTATAAAAAACTTTAAACCCCACCCATCCTATCGTAAACGAGAACAAAGCGAGATCATCTTCTCTCACACCAAACCTTACTACTTCTAAAATCTTTTCGGCAGAACACCTTTATAGCAAAAATATTGCGACTCTCTCCGACTGCCTTTTCCCATACCCTCCAACAAGAAATCATGCGGGAGCGGCCTTTGCCGCCCCCGCATGACCATGTTTTTTTTATTTCATCAAAACCATCTTCTTCATAGCGTGAAAGTCTCCCGCGGTGATCATGTATAGATATACACCACTTGAAACCGGCTCGCCCTGAAGATTGTGACTGTCCCACACAACACTGTGGAAACCAGCAGGCACGTGCGCCTGAACCAGGTCAGCTACTTTCTGTCCCATCATGTTGTAAACAGCGATGGATACATCAGAAGCTTCCGGAATCTGATAGCTGATATTTGTCACAGGATTGAACGGATTCGGAAAATTCTGCTCAAGACCAAAGGCCTCCGGAACTTCCGGTACCCTGTTCAGGGTCATATGAGTTACGCTTCCTGGAAGAGAAACGGTTCCCATTCCATCCAAGACGATCTCTTCGCCATCTGCTGCAAGCACCCACAGCATGTAGTCACCGGCATCCTTAACAATGTTGTACTCAATGACCAGCTCACTGGAGGGGTTCATCACATCAATAACAGCTGCATCTTCAGCGATCTTTGTGTCACCCGCAAAACGGACATCAAAAGCTCCATCAAAAGGCTTTGGCGGCAGACTGTGGCTCAGCGCGAGCTCCTCTGTTACCTCAACACCAAAGTGAAGTTTCATTCCGTTTACTGTCAGCGAGTTAGCTGTCAGCTCAGCTCTAGTTCTCGGCAACGAAGCGCCGGATGAGAGATAGACCATTCCATCCGCTGACGCTCTCAGCCAGTATCCCTTTCCAGGTGTAACTGCGTTCACCGGCTCTGAGTATGGATACCCATAGAGCGTTCCCTCTATGACTACACCGTCTGGGTCATCAATCCCTGCATCCTGAGATACTGAACCAATGAGATTCCAACCGGCAGATAGTGAGATACCAAGGTCATCAACTGGATCACCGGTCTGAGTGTCTGACCCATCAGAGTCAAATCTCAGCCAGTATCCCTGTCCGTTGTTTAGCGCATCAACCGCAACATATGGATACTCATAGAGCGTACCTTCAATGTGTCCGCTAAAGAGATCTCCGACACCGTTTGCGTCTGTACCAACTGCCAAACTAACCATGTTCCAGCCAGCTGAGTGATCCACTGTAACATCCACCGTACTGGTACCGCCAGCAGCTGCGCAGGCCTCTTCAGATGGATCTGAGTAGATACCACCATCAATAGCGTAAACCCAACCACAGACTTCGTCTCCATCACCGAAACCATAAATGGTTATCGATGTTTCCACTGTCTGAAAGCAGTAGTCCGTACCGGCAAATGCAAAACACAGCTCAAAGATAATATCTCTGAGACCGTGCTCAAATTCAAAGCTGCCGTCATTAATATTGAACTGCGATGCAGACACATCACGTCCCCCAGAACTAATAGTAAAAGAGGTGCTCTCCATGGTAGTAAAGTCACCGCCAGAGGCGAGAATCGTTCCATCATCCAGAGACAGCTCATAGTATCCTTCACCATAGCTACAGCAAATACCATCTCCATAGGCGTCATAGATCGTGAACGTATAGTCACCATCTTCCAGCTCAACAGGGGTGCTGTACATTGTGTTGCTCTCATAACCTTCACCATTTGCTACAATGTTACCATCTGCATCAGCTATATCCCAGGAGGTCTCGCTACCATAGTTATCTGTAAGTATGTCTACATTGACCACGGTTCCGCTCGGCTCTGGGAAATCATAATCCCAGGACCAGGTTATTGCGGGATAGTCCGCCCCATCGACGTTAAGCCATCCGCCCTCTGCGACCACATTGGATGGTGCGTCAGGAGGCTCAACATATACCAACATTGCACATGCTGGGCTTGACGGAGGACTCTCTATTCCCCCAGAACTCGCTGTAACTTCGTAGCAGTACTCCACATTTTCTACAATGTCAGAGTCTTCAAATCCAGTCAGCAACATATCTGAGGCAATGGCCGCGCCGTCACGGTATACTGTGTAGGTGGTCTGCTCAAAATCAATAAGCTCAACTACCATTGTATATGTACCCTCAAACGCTCCATTCCAGAAATCACCAACGGCAAAATTTGCAACCATTGGATGGTCTGAGTTGTTTGTCCATGTAACATCGTGCTCAGTAAGATCAGGACTGTAGACTTGGGTATAGGACTCATCTAACTCAAAAACCCAGATACCTACGTCCATATTACCTGAGACATCTACATCACCCTCTGTAACAACGAGGCGCAGACTCTGACCGTTGTTTACCGAGATCTGAAACCAATCGGGGTCAACAGAACAGTGCACAAGGTCATAGGTTCCCGGACCAATGTCCCAGGAAGTACCTGAGCCATCATTGTCCTCATATTCATCGTCAACACATTCCTCTACAGACTCGCCCTCTTCAATGGTAAATGCAAACGGTCCTGAATCGTAGGCATTATACCAGTAGAGATATAGATCCTGCCCAGCTGTCACATTAAACTCGACAGTTGAGGGACCATAATAACCACAGCAGTCATCGTTGTAGGTTAGGATGTCGGTATAACTTCCCTCTTCATTTGTCTCACAAGAGCCCAGAACGTATAGATAGGTGTCCCAAGCTGCGTCATCAGTTTCATTCTGAGATGAGATCGTTATGCTGCCATCTGCACCAACTGAATAATGAAACCACTGGCTCTCACCGCTGGCGTCATTGCTTCCCCCAGAGGCAGAAAGAGGATACTCACATACCTGACCATCATAAACACAGCTGCCATCATCTTCCGTAGCATCTGGGTTATAGTTTGCAGCGTCAGGATCTGTACAGCCAAAAACATCCACTGAACCGCCAACCTCAAAGCTGGTCGAACCATCGGTGCCACTTTCAAGGGTCCAGTTCAGATATACCGTTCCATCAGTTCCGGTAACGGTAAGATAGTTCCCGTTCCATCCATCACCATAAGAATCTGCACCGGTAACATCATAGTTTCCGCCTTCAAGACACTCTTCGCTGGTGTAAGGTGCTCCCCCAGAGAATGAGGAACCATCTTCACCATTTATGGTCCACGATACCTCACTCTGCCAGCTTCCGCCGTCACAGGATATTATAACCTCTGTGGCATTGCACTCCGGTGGTGGAGGAGGCTCATCGCCATCTACAAAAAGCGTTCCGCTATAGGGAGCTCCGCCATCCAAAAGGACTTCACCACTTGCAACATCGCTGATTGTCCATGAGACTTCACTCTGATAGCTTCCGCCATCGCAAGATACACTGTAGCTTCCATTATCAATATCTAAATACTCTTCTGCATAGTTGCCAGTATCAAAGGTAAAGCAGCTCTGCTCATATCCGCCACCGATACACAGCTCATTACCGTTCCAACCGTCACCCCAAGAATCATACATCTGAACTAAGAGAGTAGCTCTGACATCTTGGTCCACGGTCTGTGCTCTAGCCTGAGCGATTAGCTCCTGGAGCTCAGCATGCGAGGAGGCAACGCTGTTGCGGCCGCTTGACATTATTTGCTGGAATTTTTTCTCATTGTTATAAGCTTCCAACGCGGCAGGGTTTCCATGCCCATAAGGATGGAGACCTGATATTTTAAGCTCATCTTTGCTTTGGTTTAGAGCTTTTTTAGATCCAGGCCTGTCTATTGAATACTGCCTATTAGATGCGGTACCCATGTCACCAAACTCACCTGACCGTCCACCGGGTGAAACATATGGCGGATCCCAAGCAAGATCTATGGACTCTACCAAAGGAGTAGCTGTCAGGTTTTGTGGACACTCAGGACAGTCCACACCCTCAACCCCAATGGTCAACTCATAGGTAATTGGATCTTCACCTGCGTAGTAGATAACACCCACATATACTGTCATGGGGTCATCCGACAGATTTGCATAGGTTGCCGCCTCAGTGGCATCCCAGTTTCCGCTTCCCGCGAGGTCATCACCGCCACCCCAATCACAAATTCCATCGCCATCATAGTCCTCAACAAACAGGTCAATATCGTTACCTGCGTCACCTGTTCCCAAAGTGGAAACATTCAGGTTTGACCATGGGCCTACTGTGACAACGCTCCAGTCAATTGCCGTAAAACCACCAGGCTGCACAGCACCATCTGGGTTGTCTGATGTACACAGCGCATAGCCCCAGGTACCGTTCTCACCGTGATCTGTTGCAATATCTTTTGTGTCATCATCCTCATACATGTCATCAGCGCACAAGCCCTCTGCTCCTACCGTGAGCTCATAATCACCCATCATACCACCGTAGCCATCTACCACTATATAGTAGGTGTTTCCGGCTACCAGGTCAACCGACAAACTGCTCAGCCAGCTGGTGTGAGAGTTAGCACACTCATCATCGTTACATCCAGCCAAAACACTTGCGTCGTTTTCATAGACATAGACCTTGGTGTCGTAATAGGTACCCTCACCGCAGAGACTTATATCTACAGATATATCCTCGGTAGCATCATATCTGTACACCACATCCGGAGATGTACTCCCTGCGTATGGACATACCTCATCATAGTTATCATAAAATCCTAATGTTGTACCAAAAGTGGTAAATGGGATCGCACCCACAACAAACGGATCGTCCATTGTATCACCCTCAATACCGGCGATCGATGAAGCACAGGCCTCATTTGAGTGCCCCGATTCCTCTCCACCAGGGAGCATCTGTGAGACCGTATAACAGTTCTCAACATCGGGCTCTACATCGCCATCAAAATAACTTACACCTGTAATACCTTCCGCAATGGGATCGCCATAGCGAAACACATTGAAAGTTGGCACATACAACTCCTGAACATCAACGGTGAGCTCAAAGTCCTGGTCAGGCTCCAACATTGCAGGAAACAAGATAGAACCCATCCCACCACCATAGCCGTCTTCAGTTATCGTAAACTCGTGGGAAATGCACGTACCATCAAAGGTATAGCTACTTACCAACCAGTCATCACAGCCACAGTCATCCATAACAATGATACCGGTATTGGTCATACCCTCAGCACCACAGAGCGTGATACTTACGGAGTTGTTCGCATAGGGAAGCTCTATATCATACCACACCGCATACCAATCTAATACGCCCTCACAGTCTACGGTAGAGCTTGATGTTGTACCACTTACGGTTACCGGATATGGGCCGCTAACTGGCTCAGCATCTTCACAGAGATCATTTGCCGGTGCAGGATACTCACAGCAGCCATCATCAATGGTAGGGTCTCCAACACTCATGCCCTCACAGTTATATCCATAGTTTGTAGCATTGACATCTGTACAGCCGAGCACCTCACCGGTTTCACCCAACTCTAAGATACCCGAGTACGGGGCACCTCCAGACAACAGCTCTTCACCAGAATTGGTGTCAACTATTTGCCAGGAAACCTCGCCCTGCCAGGAACCACCATCACAGCTGACATCATAGACACCATCTGCCAAACTCAGGCTTGCTGTTCCGTCTGTTCCGGATTCCAATGTAAATGAATTTTCACCGATCATAAGCACGTTTCCGTTCCACCCGTCTCCGTAGGAATCCTGCATATTGATGGTAAGATCCGTGTCTCTCAAATTAAGGTCAGTATCAGCGATATTTGTTGATACATTGTAGAACCCAGATGCGTGCCTTACTTCGGGCTCATCACCTTTAGCAGGGTTGCTACCAAAAAGGTCCACCACGTCCGTGTTCGTTGGGGTTGCAGTGAGAGCGTTTGTGACAACAGGCTCCCAGCTCAGATTGACCCCTCCGGGTACACCCTCAGCAGAAAGGGTCGGCTGATTTGGGTTATTAAAAGCGGTAACTGTCAACACATAGTCACCAAAGGAAGAGCCATAGCCAAAGACCTTGACCCAGCCCGTACCAGGAGTAACAGGCATAAGCGTGAACTCTGACTGCAAACCGCAAAAATCATCGTTCTCTACGAGAAAATTATCACAGCCATTCCAGATCTCCATCTTTGTATCAAAGCCAGAGCCACACAGAGACACTGTAAGATTATCATAATCATCATCTACATCAAAGGAGTACCAGCGATAGTCACCGGGCTCTGTGGTTGCTCCGGTTGCCGAATCTCCATTGACATCTACGGTGAGCGGAAATTCACACAGCATACCTAAATCATAGACACATGATCCGTCATCCACTGTGGCATCTGGGTTGTAGTTCAGCGCTTCTGAATCAGTACAACCAAAAACATCTTCCACTTCACCCAATGAAAATATTCCATCATGGGGCGCTCCACCTGAGGCCACATTACCGCTGCCATCGGTATAATCTAGACTCCAGCTCACCTCACTTTGGTAGGAACCATAGTCAACAACAATGCTGTAGTTTCCATCAGCAACACAGAGCACATCGGCTCCCTCTGATCCCTCATCCAATGTTCCCTCAGCTACTAAATTGCCGTCGGATAGATCGTTAATGATATACACATTGCCGTTCCACCCATCTCCATAGGTATCATACATTGACATTGTGATATCATTGGCATCACACTCATCGTACTCGCATGAAGCGTCATCTATATTGGCATCAGGGTTATAGTTATTTGCCTGTGGATCAGTACATCCTTCTACGGCAGCCGTCCAGCCAATCTCAAAGTCAGCGGGGTCTGCTGTATACCATCCGGCAATACGAATGTGAATTGTACTTCCAATTCTTCCCTCAGTTGACTCTCCATAGTAGTCAACACCGGTGGCATGAAACAGCTGCTCAAAGTACTGGTAGCCATAATTAATAAAATCGGCATAACTGCCATACTCATCCAAACCACAAGTACCAATAGCCTGAATCATTTCATATTCTGGATAGCTGACCGTAAGAATACCTGCCTCAGGTATGGTAAAAGTATACCATCCCTCTCCGCCATCGTGAGCATTGGTACCAACAGCTCCCTCTAAAGGATATTCACACACATCACCGTTATAAAAACAGCTGCCGTCATCTGTATTGGCAGACTCATCATAATTGATTGCATCGGGGTCTGTACACCCATATACCGGAATGTCACCACCGACGGTAAACATAAATGAACCCTCAGCGCCGCTGTCTATGGTTCCCTGACCAAGCACATTGCCATCGGGATCAGAAAACGATATAGTTCCCCCGTTCCACCCATCACCATAGGAGTCATAAAGATATACTGTAAAATCACCATCCTCCAAGGATAACACCACTGTAGGAGTACCATCGCCACCCGCACCGGAGTCTACGATGTTGGAGTTAGCATCCATCACCTCCCATGAATTTTCAGTGGACCAACTTCCAGGAACATATTCCCGGGTAACTTCGGTACTTCTAAATCCAGGGGTGTAATTTACTTCTCTCACGATAGTATCTGGTGTATTTCCAGACTCATAATATTCTGCTTTTTCCTTTTCAATCAAGGACTGAGCATATTCATTTGTTGCTTTGGTTGGATCAACCAGCCTCTGGTTCTCCACCTCTGCAAAGACAGAGGTAACCATAAGAGCGGCTACAAAGCTAAACAATATGGATTGTTTAAGTAGTTTCATTTTCTACTCCTTTTTATTTTGGTTAAATGCAAATAAATTAAATTATTTTCACAAGAAAATGTGGGACGAAAAAGGCAGGGAGAGGGGACTGCCGACAGTCTGTCGGCACGGACGGAAAGGGGTTGGGAAAACTGCCTGGAGCAAGTCACAGTGCTATTTTCCTGCCTCAAGTGTACGACACCAATATGAGATAAAATACCGGTGCAAACCGTACTTTAATGATAAGGTCTTCCACATAGCTCGGTCGCAAATGTATAAACCCTAATCACACAATACAAGAGAAATAATCTGATAAAAGTCAAAATATGATTTACATCACATCTGCGCTTTTTAATCATTGAGCTACAGCTTATTTATTTTTATTTAAAAGTAATGAAAAGCCGTAATTTTTCCTAATCTTTTTCAAGTGTTTATTTAAAATAAGGAAACCATGATCTATAATACAGTTTTAGAAACAATTGGCAAAACTCCGATCATAAGACTGAATAAGGTCGGAAAAGGTCTGGATGCAGGTCTATTTGTGAAGTGTGAATTTTTTAATGCCGGTGGGTCACTAAAGGACCGCATCGGAGCTAGAATGATTGAGGAGGCAGAGAGATCAGGGCGGATCAAACCAGGTGACACCCTAATCGAGCCTACATCAGGGAACACTGGAATTGGCCTGGCCCTCGCTGCAGCGGTAAAAGGATACCATCTCATCATAACCATGCCCGAAAAAATGAGCATGGAAAAAGAGGTGGTTTTGAGGGCTCTAGGTGCGGAGATCATACGCACTCCTACCGAGGCTGCACACGATGCACCGGAGGGGCTTATAGAGGTCGCCAAAAAATTACAGCGAGAGACCCCGAACTCTCATATTTTGGATCAATATAAAAACCCAGAGAACCCTGACGCACACTATAAGGGAACAGCTGAGGAAATTTTATCTGAATTTGGAACAAACCTCCACACAGTTGTCATGGGAGTCGGGACCGGCGGAACTATCAGCGGGGTCTCAAAAAGGTTGAAAGAGTGCATACCTAATATCAACATTGTGGGCGTTGACCCGTTTGGGTCTATTCTCGGGGGCGGAGACGAGGTGTTTCCCTACTTTGTAGAGGGAATTGGCTATGATTTTTTTCCAGATGTTTTGGACAACGAGCTGGTAGACAGATATATCAAGGTGAACGATGAAAACTCATTTAAAACTGCGAGACAGCTGATCAGGGAGGAGGGTCTTTTGGTTGGGGGCTCCTCCGGCTCCTGTGTGTGGGCGGGGCTCCAGGTTGCAAAAGAGCTAAAGAAAAATGAGAACTGTCTTATTATATTAGCAGATGGTATTCGCAACTATCTGAGCAAGTTCATTTCTGACAATTGGATGAGAGAAAAGGGGTTTGAGGTAGACTGATTTTCTGCTCTGCCTGAAAATTGTATTTCTTATTAAAATGAATTATAGAACGGCACATATAAGACACCATTTATTTGTCATTTTTATTGGCCTTAGCGTGTCCCAGGCTGAAAGTGAATTTACTCCTAACGGTGTAGATATGAGGGGATATATTGTAAACGTTGGCGAGCAGTCACCAGACTTCAAACTAGAGTTTCCAGATGGATCTTCCACCTCACTTGAAAAACTAATGGGCAACGTGGTCATGCTCCAGTTCACCGCATCGTGGTGCTCTGTCTGCAGAGATGAGATGCCGCACATCGAAAGTGATATCTGGAAGCCCTATCAAAAATCCGGACTCAGACTCATTGGTATTGACCTGGATGAGCCCCCAGAGACTGTGGTGAAGTTCGCCCAAGAAATGAAAATCAGCTATCCGCTAGCGGTTGACTCAGCGGCCATAGTGTTTCATAAATTTGCTGAAAAAAACGCGGGAGTCACCAGAAATATCATTCTCGACCCAAACGGAAAAATCATATTTCTTACTAGACTGTTTGACCCAGCAGAGTTCAGAGAAATGATATCTGTTATCCACAAAGAGCTCGAAAAGAAAAACTCTCAGGATATTTCGTCCTTAGAGGAGGAAATAAAATCTTTGAAGACAAAAGATCGTGCTGGTGTTAGATCAATGACCTCCAAACTCTATCGCTCTAAATTGAGTCTCAAGAAAAAGATTCAAACAAAGAACTATCTGGATCGGATAAACCGCTTTTAATTATTTTTGAGTTCTCTAAGCTCCCTCGCTGTTTCAATGCACTGAGCTGAGATATCCTCCGGAATAGAGCACTTCTCAGATAGCTCTCTCTTAGTTTCGTTAGAGATCATTTTTAAGTTTTGATATGTGGTTAATATTTTTTTTACCCGCTTGGGACCCATACCCTTTATCTTTAGAAATGGCGACTCAATGGAAGATTTTTCTCTTTTTTGCCTGTGAAAGCTAACCGCAAATCTGTGTGCCTCATCTCTGATCTTTCTTAAGAGCAAAAGCCCCGCAGAGGTTTTGGATATGGACTGTGGATCTGACTGCCCGGGCAAATATACCTGCTCCAGCTTTTTTGCCAAACCTATAATAGAGACATAGGCAATTCCCAGCTCTCTAAGAGCTGATACAGCCATGGAGAGCTGGCCTTTTCCACCATCCACTAAGATCAAATCCGGTAGAGATTTTTTTTCTTTTAACAATCTAGAATATCGTCTCAATACAACCTCTCTCATTGAGGCAAAATCATCAACCCCAACAACGGTCTTTAGGTTAAACTTCCGATAGCTCTTCTTGGCAGGCTTCCCATCCTTAAATGTTACCAGAGAGGCGACAGTGTTCTCTCCCCCCAGGTGAGAGATATCAATTGCCTCAACTGACCTTGGTGGTGCTTTCAGCTGTAGATCCTCCTGCAGCTGCCTCAGCGAATTTGGAATGTACTCTCTTCGTTTTTTCTTTTCAAGTATCCACTCTCCCAGCAATAATTTTGCATTTTGATAGGCAACTCTCAGCTCCCTTGCCTTCTCACCTCTCTGGGGATAGAGAATTCGTACAGCACCAGCTCTCCTTTCCCTTAGCCAGGACTCCAGAGAATCTCCGCCAGCCAGTGGCTCGGACAGGGTCACCTGCTTAGGTATGTCGGAGGACTCCAGATAAAACTGCGCTATGACCGATTCCATCGCAGAGGTTGGCGAGCTGATCTGACGGAGGTATATCTTTTCTCTGCTGTAAAACCTCCCTCCTCTCACTCGTATAATGACAACAACACCCATTTCATTTTCATGGACCAATGAGAAGATATCCCTGTCGCTAAAATCAGCTGAAACCTTTCTCTGCCTCTCTTTGAACCGCCGCACAGATTGAAGTTGGTCTCTAAATCTAGCGGCATCTTCAAACCTCTGCTCAATTGAGGCCTGCCTCATTGCTTTTGATAAATAGTTTTCTGTGTCACCAGTTTTTCCATGTAAAAATGAGGTCACTGCCGCTATCATCTTTTGATATTCTTGTTCTGAGATCAGCGCTTCACAGGGCCCCCCGCACTTTTTGATGTGGTAGTCTAGACAGAGCGCTACCTTTTTTTGTTGAATGGTTTTTTCGTCAAGCTTAAATGAGCAGCTGCGGATCTGATACAACGTGTGGATCATTTTTAGTACCACCCTCAGATGATTTACGTCTGTATAGGGTCCAAAATAGCGGGATCCATCCCTAATAATAGTTCTAGTTAAAAATACCTGGGGAAAGGGCTCACATGTAACTCTGATAAATGGAAACGATTTACCATCTTTCAAATCTATATTATATTTTGGCTGGTGTTTTTTTATTAGATTTGCTTCTGTAAATATTGCTTCCACCTCGCTCGATGTAATAATCCATTCGATGTCCTCAATGCGCTTGACCAGAGACTGATTTTTTGGAGTTTGGTATTTGTTTTTTAGAAAATATGATCGGACCCTGTTCTTGAGATTTTTGGCTTTTCCGATATATAGTATCTTGTTTTTTTGACCCTTGAAAAAATATACGCCCGGTTTTGCCGGTATTTTTTTTGTTTTTAGAGTATTTTTCAATTTATGGTGATACTAGAGATTTAGATTTGATGTGTCCTTCTCCTACAAAGCAACGGCCTATCTATCAGCTGATAGTGTATAGCTAGGTTATAAAAGAGATACTCACCTGGGTTCCTGAGCTAGCTCCACCAGTACCCCACCTGTATCCTTTGGGTGAATAAATGTAACCAAAAAACCTTCCGCGCCTACCTTTGGAACTGGGTAAATAACTGAGATACCCGCAATTTTAAGCTCACCTATTGCCGACTCAATGTCATCAACCTTTAGGCATATGTGGTGTATCCCCTCACCACTTTTATTTATGAATTTTTGAATTGCTGAGTCAGGGTTTTTTGATTCAAGCAGCTCTATCTTTCCGCTATCTGAATCAAATATTGCTGTTTCCACAGATTCAGATTCTACGTTCTCCTGTCCCGTTAGCTTAATGCCAAGCACCTTCTCCCAGAAATCTTTTCTCTCGTCAATTTGATTTACAGCGATTCCAATGTGTTCTATTCCTAATATTTTCATTTTAAGCCTGCGCTCTCTCCTCTCATGTTTAGTGATAGACCAAGCCCGCTTCCAATTGGAAGAAGGGGGACCCCTCCATTAATCTGAATTCCAAGGTATGGGTCATTTTTAATTAGTAGATTTCCGTCCAAATCGAGGTAATCTGCCTCTGAGGCAAACTGGCCCATTGCTGTGATCCCTACTGATGATTCTACCATACATCCCAGCATGACTTTTAGCTCAAACTTCTTTGCTAAACGAATCATCTTGGGGACCTCATCACACCATCCGCACTTCATTAACTTGATGTTGATACCGTGAAAGGAATCCACTAGCTTTGGGATATCACTTAGATCGATGCAATTTTCATCGGCAATAAGTGGTAGCGGAGATTCATTTTTTAATTCTTTCATTAGATGTAGCTGGTCTGCCTTTAGGGGCTGTTCAATTAGCTCTACATTTTTACTGGCGAGCCAACTACACATGTCCTTTGCCTGCTCCAATGTCCAGCCCTCGTTCGCATCAACCCGAATAGTCTTATCCGTTAATTTTCGTATCTCATTTATAATATCTCGGTCGCTATCGGAGCCCAATTTTATTTTTAAGATACTGTAGCTCTCTGCCTCATCAATTTTTTCCGAAATATTTTGAAGGTCACCTAGAGCAATTGTAAATGAGGTCGGACAAGTAACATTTCCCGAATATCCATATTTATCATATATCGATTTTTTATCTTGTTTTCCCTTTAAATCAAAAAACGCCATGCTGAGCGCTGCGTTAAGGGATTTTATCCCACTGGTGAGTGGCTCTACGTGGCTCTTAAAATCCTGAAAATGTTCAAAGTCAACCATAGATGAAGGGATGGTTTCCAAGACTCTTAAGCAGCTCTCAAATGATTCTCCATAGTGGTTGGAGGGCGCTGCCTCTCCCCTCCCAATATTTCCCTCGCGCTCCAGATAAATATAAATAATATCATAAAAATCATGCGTACTTCTGGAGAGCCCAAAGGGGTGAGAGCACTCGATACGGTATGGTTTAAATGTTAGCTCCACTGGCCCCAGTTTGTTTAAAAAATATGAGCTTCTATAAAGAGTTTCATACTAAATCTTAAACCTCAATAATGTTTTTATCAGAATAAATATTTATCTCTATGATATAATTAAAATTGTAGACTGTTAGCATTTAGAGCGAAACGATATATCTGGGTTCAATTGCGAAACTTCGGCTTCCGTTTTTCTACAAAAGCTTCAAGTCCCTCATTTGCCTCTTCATTGTCAAACAGACCGCTGAAAGATTCAACTTCATTTTGCAATCCTCTTTCAATGGTATTGCCATAGACACTGTTTATACATCGGAGTGACTCTGCAACAGCGTTAGGACCATTTTTTAATATTTTATCTGCAAGCTCCTTAGTATACTCTATCAGCTGGCTGTGCGGGACAACCTTGTTAACGAGCCCTACTCTAAATGCTTCCTCCGCACCGATAGTGTGTCCTCCAACTATAAGCTCGGTGGCGTTTCCCCTTCCAATGATACGTGGTAGCCTCTGTGTACCGCCCCAACCGGGGATTAGACCGAGCTTGACCTCGGGCTGTCCAAAGACAGCATTTTCACTTGCAATTCTAATGTGACACGCAAGAGATATCTCACATCCGCCCCCCAAGGCAAAGCCATTCACCGCAACCAAAACGGGTTTAGCAGAATTTTCTATTTTTAATGTTAGAGTTTGCCCCAGCTTACCAAAAGCTAGCGCACCTTCTCTGTCAAGACTTTGCATATATTTAATATCTGCACCCGCAATAAATGCCCTGTCACCTGCACCTGTGAGAATAATGACACCCGTATCAGAATCACTTTCTAAGGCTGTAAATGCACTGTGGAGCTCTCTCAAGACATCTACACTCAGCGAATTTAAGGCATCAGGACGGTTGACAGTTACAAGGGCTATATAGCTCTCAACTTCAACTTTAATATATTGATAGTCATTCATACTTATTTCCCAGGTTTAATCTCTAAAGGTACGGCTGAACAATACCATTACAGTAAAAATCTCTAGACGACCCAACAACATACAAAAAGAGAGCAGCCACTTTCCGATATCAGGAAGCATGGCATAATTGTCCGTGGGACCAAACTCACCTAAAGCGGGACCAATATTACCAATTGCTGAAGCTGACGCACCAATCGCAGATTTTAGATCAATATTCATAGTTGTCAGGACCATCGTTGTAAAAGTAAAAATTGATATATAGAAAAGAAAAAATCCTAATGTATTTCGAATCACATCTTCTGAAATATAGCGACCTCCAATGCGAATAGGGATAATTGCTTTAGTATGGAGCATCCTACGTGTTTCCTTGGCAGCATATTTGAACAAGAGCATGATACGAACAATTTTCATCCCACCTGTAGTCGAACCACCCATACCACCCATAAACATCATAAATAAAATCATAAATTGTGCAAAATATGCCCACAGCTCATAATCTGCCGTTGAATAGCCTGTAGAGGTTAATATGGCGACCGTCTGAAAGAGAGATTCACGAAAATGTTTTTCAGACCACTCATTCCCAGCGGCCGAAATACTTGAGAAGATCAGAAGACCAACAACAATAATAATTCCAAAGTATGTCAAAAACTCCTTATCTCTAAAATAGGTATTCACTTTCCCTGTTATCGCATGAAAATGTAGGGAAAAATTGATCCCAGCTAAAAACATGAATAAGATAATTATATATTGAATCGCAGCGCTATCATAGTAACCTATGCTCGCATTTTTTGTAGAGAACCCTCCCGTTGGCATAGTAGCTAACGCATGACATATGGAATCAAACCATGGCATACCACTAATAAGTAATAACAGAAATTGAGCTGCCGTAAAACCTAAATAGACCATCCATAAAATTTTAGCTGTCTCACGAACACGTGGACGAATTTTATCTGCAACCGGGCCCGGAACTTCTGCTTTGAATAGCTGAACACCACCTACACCTAATAATGGCAAAATTGCGATATAAAAGACAATAATTCCCATACCGCCAATCCACTGAAGGAACGAACGCCAAAACAGGATTCCGTGTGGGAGGCTCTCAATTCCATAGGGAAGATTTGGTAGAGTTAGCGGGTTACCGATTATCGTTGCTCCGGTGGTCGTTACACCTGACATTGATTCAAAAAAAGCATCGGTGAAATTTGGAATGTGTCCACCAATATAAAAGGGGAGTGACCCAGCAATGGCGGTCAGCACCCAGGCTACAGTCACAATGGCAAACCCATCCTTGTTCGTAAGTTTATCAAATTTTTTGGTGAAAAACCAGCCTGTAAGGCCAATCGTGACGCAAATTGTAGAACATATTAAAAACGTATAAACAATCTCCCCATAGAGATAAGCAATAGAGGCAGGAATTAGCATAGCCATACCTAAAATGGCAAGCAAAACTGCATTAATATTGACAACTGTTCCTAAATTCATTTTATAGTAAACAGTTTCTGTATTTTTTTAATTAAATTATTTTTCCCAAATACAAGCACAACATCTTCGTGAGTGATCTGGGAGTCACCCCTAGCGATGCTTAAATGTCCGTGGTGATTTATGACAGCAATGATACTTTCTTTTGGAAAATCAATTTCTCTTAGCGGCATCTGGGTAACGATACTGCCTGGCTCTGGACTTAATTCCCATACCTCCACATCAAGTTCATCAAATGTAGTCAGGGCGGTTTCAGCTTGGTCGCTACGAACCTCCTTTATGATAGAATTTACGGTGGACATATTTTTACTTAGTACAGTTCCAACGCTTATTTCGTGAATTATAGGCATATATTCTGTCTGAATCATATGAATAATTGACTGTTTTGCACCCAGGTGATAGGCAAGCATTCCTGACAGTAAATTAGTTTTCTCACTCTCTGTTACAGCTATATAGTTATCTACATCCTGGATATTCTCCGACTTGAGAAGATCAACGTCTGTTCCATCTGAATTAATAACCATGGTGTGTTCCAGCTCATTTGCGATCTTTTCCGCTTTTTCTCTGTTTATTTCAACTAATCTCACAGACATTTCTTCTTGAATAGTTTCAGCTAGTGAGCGCCCGATTTTACTGCCTCCCAAGATCATAACACGATTGGAACCTGTTTCTGGAATCTCTAACAATTCTAAAAGAAGATGAAGAGAGTTAGACTCAAAAATAAAAAATATTGTATCTTTATCTTCAAAGATAAAATCGCTCCAGGGAATGGTAGTTTCTGTTTTTCTGGTAACCGCTACAATTCCAACCTTAAATCCATCACAGCTCTCACAAAATTCTTTCACTGATTTTCCTGCGAGCTTTGAGTTTCCATTAACCCTCAATCCCATCATATGAAGTCTCCCCCCTTCAAATTCCATATAATAGGAAGCGTATGGATGTCGAACCAGCTGGGCAATCTCCTCACATACAACCTTTTCAGGATGAATAACCAGATCTATGCCAAATTTTTCTGGACGGATGATAGAATTTCTATCACTGTATTGTTGGTTCCGTAGTCTCGCTATAATTTTTTTTGCACCTAAAATATGCGCCTGCTGAGAGGCAATAAGGTTCACCTCATCAATCCTGGTCAGCGCTAGGACATAGTCTGCACCCTCCACATTTGCCTTTATAAGGTTTTGAGGACTTGCTCCATTTCCCTCTACAACGATCACATCCAAGTTCTCCGACGCCCGACGACATTTTCGTGAATCAATATCCACGACAGTGATATCATAATTTTCCTGACTCAGGGCTTTAGCAACATGAAACCCAACCTCTCCTACACCAATAATTATAATTCTCATAGTCTCTCCTCTCTATACATGAAAACTAAGTTCATGATTTGATCCTCTTTATTTCTGCACCTAAGGATTGGAACTTCCCAACGATATTTTCATAGCCCCTGTCTATGTGGTAAATCCTGCTTACAAGAGTTTCACCTTCTGCAGCTAGCCCCGCGATGATCAGGGACGCGCTGGCACGAATATCTGTGGACATGACCTCTGCTCCCTTCAGTTTTTTTACTCCCCTAACAAACGCAGTATTATGCTCAGTTTTTATATCTGCCCCCAACCGGTTCAGCTCAGGGACATGAGAGAACCTATCATGATAAACCGAGTCGGTCAACATCGAAGACCCATCGGCTAGACACATGAACGCGATCCACTGGGCCTGGAGGTCAGTAGGAAATCCGGGATAGACAGCTGTGGTCAGGTCAACAGGGTTAACTCTGCCGGTGAAAGATGCAGTAATTGACTCTCTATCAATATCCACCTGCGTTCCCGCGGAGTGGAGTTTCTCCAACAGTGATGTCAGCTGAGAGGGAACTGAATTTTTAACAGTAACCTTTCCCATTAGAGCTCCGGCTATCAGAAAGGTTCCAATTTCAATACGATCAGGAATCACACTTATGGTTATGGGTTTGAGATGTTCTACACCGTGAACTGTGAGATATGAGGTTCCTATACCCTCTATCTGTGCTCCCATCAGTTTCAGCATTTCAGCTAACTGTTCAATCTCCGGCTCCATCGCTGCGTTCTCGATGGTTGTAGTTCCCCTGGCCCTTGTAGCTGCCATCAGAATATTACCTGTAGCACCTACAGATGGAAAATCAAATCTAACTGAGCAGCCTTTTAGGTACGGTGCTTTTGCCAATACATAGCCCTCTTTCAGCTTGATTGAAGCACCCATTTTTTTCAGTGCTCTGAGATGAAAGTCTACTGGTCTCGGTCCCCAAGCACATCCGCCCGGCAGAGAAACCTTAGCCTCACCAAATCGAGATAATAGAGGACCCAAAACATAAAAAGATGCCCGCATTGTTTTCACCAGCTCGTATGGTGCTTTGGGAGTATCCATAGTTGAAGTATTAACAGATAAACTGGGAAAATCTAAGTTAACCTCAGCTCCAGTCACTTCTAAAAGAGAGGCCATAGTTATAGTATCTCTCAAATTTGGAACATTTTCAATTGTAGTTGTTCCATCGGCCAAGAGGGATGCTGCCATCATTGGTAGAACTGCATTTTTTGCTCCACTAATGAGGACACTCCCCTTTAACTCCCGCCCCCCACCAATATAGATACTATCCATGTGCTGAACTGACAATAGTGCGATATGAGTCTTCCATCTGCCCCGACATTTTTATGCTCCCGTAAAGCTGAGATATCATATTAATCCTCTCTTCCTTATTCAAATAGGAGGCACCTACCTGTGTCTTTTGTTTTATACTTTTTTTTGAGATATGAAGGTGATGATTAGCGCGTGCAGCAATTTGGGGTAGGTGTGATATACAGAACACCTGTTTTACTTTAGCCAGGTTTACCAAAGCTCTGGATACTTTTTCCGCAGTTTCTCCTGAAATGCCGGAATCTATTTCATCGAAAATCAATGTGTCTACAGGGTCATTTGATTGAAACACTGTCTTGATTGACAGCATGATACGTGAAATTTCTCCACCTGAAGCTATATCAGTCAAGGGTTTCGGGCTCTCCCCTGGATTGGCACTTAAATAAAACTCTACCCTATCATAGCCAGTGGGATATGCTTTAACCGCATTATTGTTGAAACTAACAATTGAACTCTCCTGCTCATTAACTCCAAACTTAATAATAAACTGTGGCTCTGAAATATTTAATAATTTCATTTGCCTTTCTATTGAAGACTGAAGTTTTTCTGCAGCACCTAAGCGAGATGAGTGGAGCTGGTCGGCCCTAGCTTGATATGATTCATTTAGAGATAGCAACTCCTTTTTGAGTCGCACTATAGATTGGCCATCAGTTTCAATAGATGATAGCTCTTTTTTTATCTCCTCTAGCTTCATGTTTACTGATTCAATTGATCCGCCATATTTCCTTTTTAGGGACTCTATCTCTTGGAGCCTATGGTCAATCTCGGAGCACTGCTCTTGGTCGATCTCTAGTGAGCTTTGATACTGGAGTAGCTGGTTGGTTATATCTTGAATAGATATCCTGGCAGAATTAAGTTCATCTAGAAAGGTGTGCAATTCACTGTCAATGCCTTTTATTTCAGCTAGCGTGTTAATTATTTCTTCTAGCCTAATTAATATAGAAAAGTCTCCTGACTCAAGAGAGCCTATGATATTTTGCACTGAGTTATAAAGAGTTTCACCGTTTGAAAGTTTTTTAAATTGTTTTAATAAAATCTTATCCTCATCGGCTTTTGGAGAAACAGCTTTTATCTCATTTAGTTGAAACTCAAGGAGCTCTTTTTTTTCTTCCATTTCTGAGAGATTTTTTCTTTTTAGTTTCAGCTTACTTTCTACTATTGAAATATTTTTAAATGTTTCCTTTAGCTTTTCTACATCTTCAATATTTTCTGCAAACCTATCCAAATAGCTCAGGTGGTAAACTTTGTTTAAAATCATTTGCTGGTCATGTTGACCATGAAAATCAGCATAATAGGGCACCACAATTGAAAACTTGTTCTCTTTTACAGGTTCATCATTTATAAAAGACTTTGTTCTACCTGAGCTTGAGAGAATTCGGCGAATTGTTCCCTGTGATGTGGCTGTCTCCACAACAGTGTGTGGCCTCCCTGTTCTCACTAAGACCTTGTTACCTTTAGATCCTAAGACATATGAGAGAGCTTTTACAAGCAGGGATTTCCCTGACCCTGTTTCGCCAGTGATAACGGTCAGCCCGGGATTGAAATTGATATTCAATTCCGAAATTATAGCAAGATCTTTCAGAAACAATGAACGAATCATAAACGGTGGGATGGTTTATAAAATAAAATACTTCCGATGAGCATGCCAGCTGTATCCGCAAAAAAATCAGCTAGACTTGTACATCTATCTGAGATAAAACTCTGCCACCACTCATCGAAAGCTCCAAAAATCATTCCAAAACAAATAATACAAATAAGTCCAACTAATTTATGAGGGGAAAAACTTTTTACTGCAATAAATCCCAACAATGAGTACACTAAAAAATGAGCTATTTTATCGGTATGCTGAAATCCAATATCAGGAATAGCTTTGGATGGTAAAGCAGATACAGTCAGTATAATCAACATATAAATCCCCAGAAATACTCTGTACGTCTTAGAGTTCATATTCTTTTATCACTTTGTGAATATTATTTAAGACATCTGTCGCGGTCAATCCTCTATAGCCTGTTTCAGAGACAAGTGTGTCCGCTGCTTTTCCATGAATATATACCCCCAACTTGCTTGCATCAGGAGGAGCAATATTCTGCGCTATTAATCCCCCAATACAGCCCGCCAGTACGTCACCAGTACCTGCAGATGCTAGCCCCTGGTTTCCACTAATGTTTATGGATCCTATATCATTAAAAACAACCGATACCGGAGTAGTTTTGATTACAAGAGTACCGGAAAAGTCATTCATAAATTCTTCAATAACTCTAATAAAATTTTCCCTCACATAATATACGGGGTGGTTTACCATATAACTGAACTCTGCTAAATGAGGAGTTAAAACACAGTTGTCTGGGAGCAATGAAATGTGACCATTAATAAATCGTAAAGCATCTGCATCGATGATCATAGGTTTCTTACAGGATTCAATTACCTTTAAAATAAAATATTTTGTATCGGCTTCACTGCCAAGCCCTGGTCCAATTACAAGGCTATCGCACCAATAAAGTTCTTTTTCTATCTCCTCAAAATTTCTTTCTCTAAAATACCCCTTGCCATTATCTTCACAGGGTAAAGTAATTCCCTCTATAAATAGGGATTCAACTATTGGAGACAGCGAATTCGGAGCACAGAGCTTTACCAGACCAGCGCCGCTCCTTAGAGAGGCCTTCCCAGCTAAAATAGAGGCTCCAGTCATTCCCCTAGATCCTGCTATCACAAGAACCTTACCCTGTCCGTGTTTGTAGGAGTCTTTTGGGGGAGCAATAAGAATTTTCTCTGGGAGCTCTCTGTCAAACAATCTCCACTGTATCCCCGAAAGAGGATTATCGATCTTTGGAAATCCTATGTCAGCTACAATTACTTCTTCGCTACTATCTTTTCCAGGAAAAAAATGATGACCAGTTTTTTCAAATCCCATGGAAATCGTCATATTTGCCCTTACCGCTGTTCCACTGAAGAATCCAGTGTCTGCGTTTATCCCTGAAGGAATATCCACAGCAACTATCTCTGCAGATTGTCTGTTAAGCCAGTCTATCCAACCAGCTACCGGTTCTCTAACTTTTCCAGATATACCGACTCCTAGCATTGCATCAATAATTAGGTCAAACTTTTTTAATTCAGAGGGGTCTTCTTGGAAAAGAATAGAGATTCCTTTCTCAATACATTCTTCATAATAATGAAGTGTATCATTTTTAAATTTTTTTGGAGAATATATATGATATATTTGGGGAGAAAATTCAGCAAGTGCTGCTGCCGCTGCAAACCCGTCACCACCATTATTTCCCTTTCCACAGACTATTAGAATATTTTTTTTATCTAAATTTTGATAATTTTGGAGGACTGTATCTGCTATTTTTTCCCCAGCATTCCCCATCAAAGTTTCACCGGAAATCCCAAATTCGTTTCCAGAAATTTTGTCTAGCTCCCTTGATTGTTGGGAGGTTATGATATACATTATTTTTTTTGCATTATAACAAAAGCAACTGCGCTATCACTATCGTGAGAGATTGAACATTCACATGAAAAGTTAGAACTATATTTTATAGGTAACTTTACAAATGGCGCTCCATTATATTTTGATTTGATCTCAATATCTTTAAAAATTGTTTGGTAATTCATCCCTTTAGACATAATAGCTTTTTTTACCGCTTCCTTAGCTGCAAACCTTCCTGCAAAGTGCTGAGATGGTCTTACCCTGCTCTCACAATAGATAATTTCTTCATCTGTAAAAACGCGATCTAGGAAGCGACCACTTATATCAGAATTTAAAATTTTTTCCACACGGTCTATTGATACAATATCAACACCAATTGATAGCTCAGTCACTGTTTAGTTCTCTCACAATAGTTACAACCTCATAGATATCGTTCACATCCCAATCAGCTCCCGAATGTACCGTGCCAAAGGTATCACCATATTTTGCAAACATAGTTCGGATACCAACTTTTTTTGCACCTACAACATCCCTCTCAGGCCAATCACCAATCATAAGTGCCTCCTGAGAAGTAACGCTCATTTTATCAAGTGCCATTTCAAATGGTATGGGTGAAGGTTTTCTTGCCCCTGTATCATCAAATGTTAGTACAAGATCAAATATATGATGAAGATTTAAATGATAAATTCGAAGCCATGCTTCACGGCTAGGTGCATCAGAGACCAGAGCTAATTTTATCCCCATTTTTAATAATTCAAATAAACAGCGATTTACATTAGGATATAATTGAAGGCTCGCTTCCCTTGCTCTTCTGTAGGCAACAATTCCCGCTGCGAGAAACTTATTATCAACATAGCCAAGTGTCTTTGTGAGATATTCGTTAAATATTTTCTGATTTTCCCATCCAATTTCATGGTAAAGTGAGAAAATATCTTCAAAAGATTTTTCTGCATCGAGGTTCAGCCCCGCCTCCTGCATTGCGGAGATAGCAGCGCTTACCGCATTTTCTTTCATCTTGATAAAATCGAGAAGAGTATTATCAAGATCAAAAATAACAACCTTGATCATATGAATCTCATGCAGATTATGTTCTGCTTAAATTGGCCTACTCTTCATACTTTTCGGGGTTTTTAATTCGGTCAATTTCGTACTCTGACATTTGTCTCCAAGAGCGGTCATCTCTTGCCTTTTCTAATGCATTTAGTGCAGCGGTCTTACTCCCTCTACCTTTACACCACTCTGCAATACCCAGCTCGTACCAGCCTGCACCAAATCGTTTTTTTCTATCTGTCGCCTCTCTGGCAGCTTCCTTAGCTGAATCACAATTTCCCAAATGATTATGCGCAGATGCAAGTCTCACCCATGCAGAGGCATCTTTTGGATTTAATGAGGTTCCTTTTTCAAGATATGTTACGGCTAAATCCAGAGAATCTGCATCAATATAGATTGCACCTAAAGAAATATACGGTTTCGCATAATTTTCATCTACCGCAATTGCGGTCTTAAGAACCTCAACTGCACTCTCATAATCCTTATTTTGAATATAAATATCTCCCATGCTGCTATATGCTTTTGCATATCCGGGGTGTATCGTTACAGCTTGCTGGAAAGACGCTAAAGCCTCAGCTTTATTTCCATATTTATTCTGTGCAAGTCCAAGAGCAAACCATCCAATATAGAAAGTTGAATCTGTATCAATTGCGTTTGTGTAGGCTTTGATTGCGATATCTAAATTTCCCCTTTTTGCCTCAATAACACCAATTTGATAGTGGGCTTTTATAAATGCTGGGTCATACTCCAAAACTTGATAGTAGGCCTCCATGGCCTTCTCAAGATTTCCACGTCTATATGAATTGTTTCCCTCATTGAATGTATTTTTCACAACATTTTCAATTGCAGTTCGGGCATTGTTGTGGTTAGGATTTAAGTCTAGCGCTTGCCTAAATAATTTTACAGATGCAGAAAAGTCCCTAACACGAAATTTTGCAAGACCCATACTGTAAACTGCCTCGGTAAAATTAGGAAATTCTTTCACAACTTCCTCGTAAAAGGTAAACGCATTTTCAAATTCCCCATTTTTCATGGCTCTCCCGCCATCACTCATTTTAATATTTATATCATTGAACCGATCAAATTCAGTTTTAAACTGGTCATAGTCCACATCAACTGCCTTGCGCAAATACATCTGAGATTTCTCCATATCTCCTAACCTCAGCTGTAATTGAGCTAGCTCCATCATTGCAGGGGTAAACTGATCATTTTGATCTAAGGCTAACTCAAAATCTACTAGAGCTTCCTCCAACTCACCGTTGCTAAGTTTTGACTTTCCTGATGATAGCAGCTGGTCAGGGGTAGCGGAATTACCTATAGATATAAAAAGGGCTAAAAGTGGAGCTATAATTATATTTAATTGTTTCATATGATTTGGATTAATTTATTGGTTAAACCTGTGCCGAAGGCCGGAGTCGAACCGGCACGTCCGTTGGGACACTGCCCCCTCAAGACAGCGTGTCTACCAATTCCACCACTTCGGCAAATTATTCATTTTCATCTAAAAGTCCCTGAGACGCGGGGAGAGACAAATCAGCGCCGGGGGTGATAAGCTGATTCTCTGACTCTTGTTTCAAAAGAGAATCTGCCTGAGCTTCACCAGGTGCACTGAGGAGACTAATCAAAACTGCTAACAATAGAAATACCCCAGCTAACCATGTAGTCAGTCTACTCAAAAATGATGCGGCTCCCCTTCCTCCCATGATTGCACTGGTAGTAGCGCTACCAAATGTACCTGATAATCCACCGCCTTGGCTGGCCTGCATTAAGACCACCAGTATTAAAAATATACTGATGAGAGAGTGTATAAAAATAAAAAATCCTTGCACAATTCCTCCTTAACTATATTGTTCAACTGTTTTAATGATATGATAGAATGATTCCGTTTTCAAGCTGGCTCCTCCAATTAAAAATCCATCTACACCCTGTGTCAAAATTAAAGACTCAACATTCTGGGGATTCACAGAACCCCCGTACAAAATTGAGACGTTCTCACTCTCTCTAATAGAATATAACTTTTCAATTTTTTTTCTGATAAACTTATGTACCCTTTCAATTTGAATTGAGTCCGCATTAAGTCCGGTTCCAATTGCCCATACGGGCTCATAGGCAACGATGACATTTCCTACATTAGAGATATCTCTTAAACCAGACTCAATTTGATGTTCCAAAACATCTTTTGTTGAACCGCTCTCCATTTCTTCTAGGGTTTCACCTATACAAAATATGGGAACTAACTTGTAAGCAAGCAGGGCCTGTATCTTTTTATTGATCCACTCATCCTTTTCTCCAAAACAGTGCCTCCTCTCAGAGTGTCCTAAAATCACATACTGTACACCTAACTCTGAAAGCATTGAACATGAAACCTCTCCAGTGAATGCCCCAGAATTTTCCCAATGACAATTTTGTGCACCTAACTCACAAGTAGTGCCATTTAACTGCTTTTTCATTTCAAATAACGCTGTATAAGGCGGGCAGAATATAACTTTTGTCCTGTCTACATCCAAAAGTAATTTCGTCATCTCATCGACGAACGATAGCCCCTCTGAAAGAGTCTTATACATTTTCCAGTTTCCAATTACATATTTTTGTTTTTTCATGGTTTCTCTAACGCTAAAATTGCGGGAAGTTGGTTTCCACTTAGCAGCTCTAAGGATGCCCCACCTCCTGTTGAAACGTGAGACATCTCTGAGGCTAATCCAAATTGATTTACCGCCGAAGCAGTATCACCTCCTCCTACAATAACTGTTTGATTAATCTCTTTTCCTTTTGCACATATCTCTGCTATCCCTCTTGTCCCTCCTGCAAAATCTTCCTTTTCAAAAACTCCCATTGGACCATTCCACAGTATAGTTCCTGCATTTGAAATAATCTCTCCGAATTTATTAATAGTTTCATTTCCAATATCATAACCGCCCATTTCGTCAGGCATGTTTGATACAGAGACCGTGAGTTTTTCTTTCGGAGAATCCAAATTCTCAGATATAACCACATCAGAGGGAAGAACTAACTTTACTGAGTGGTTTCTAGCTTCATAGAGTATTTTTTTAGCATCAGAAATCATGGAGTTATCTACAAGAGATTTCCCGATTCCTTTACCTTTTGCTTTCAAAAATGTGAACGCCATTCCGCCACCAATTAAAACTGAATCTGCCTTGGGAATTATATGATAAATTAAATCCAGCTTTCCCTTAATCTTTGCTCCACCTAGTACGACAACAAAAGGCTTTGTAGGATCTTGAATGGCTTGTTTTAAATATTTTAGCTCATTTTCTATTAGAAATCCTATCCCTTTTTGATGGAAAAATTTTAGGACTCCAACATTGGACGCGTGCATACGGTGAGCGGTGCCAAAAGCGTCGTTGATAAATACCTCGCCGTGCTTTGCTAATAGGGAGCTGAATTCAGGATCATTCTCAGTTTCTCCTTTATGAAATCTTAAGTTTTCAAGTAAGTGAACCTCTCCAGGTTTTAGTCCTAGTGTCACATCATGGGAATCTTCTGATATACAACTATTAGAAAATTTTATCTGGCTTTCTAATAGATCTGCCAATGTCTCCCCAACCGGAATCAAACTATATTTTTCATCATAGCTGCCATTCGGACGTCCCAGGTGTGAACATAATACGAGCGAAGCGCCCTGGTTAAGACAATACCTTATGGTCGGTATAGAGCTTTTGATTCTGAATGAATCGAGAACCTTGCCATTTTTAATTGGAACATTATAGTCAACCCTCATAAGGATTGTCTTTGCCTTTAAATTGATCTGTTTTAATGAGTTGATCATTCGATTTAATAAGCTGGTTTAGTCTCTACCGCAATAGTGTTCACACTATCAAAACCGCTTTCTATCAAAAATATTGTTCGAATATCCAGTGAAGAGCAGTCTGTCAAAAGATCCATAAGCAATCTAATAACTTTATAATGGGGAGAGTTCTTTATGTGGACGGGTTCCGCCAAATTCAATTTTCTTTTCCTTTAAGATTGTGGCCTAAGATAGCTTGCATTTTACTCTTTTTATTTAATGTAATTCTACAGAGTTATTCTAAAAAGTTACCTATTCTAAACTGGTCTATTTGGCTAGATCAATACCCTACTTTGTTTTATATACGTGGATATGTAAAAAGATAAGAGACCACATATTAGGAAAAGTATCTTTTAGGTTTTATTCAAAACCACTGCAAAAACCACTCTGTGGAAACAGCTGTCTAATTTGACAGATGAATTGGTTTTAAAATTGACAAGCACCTTATAGATATTTACTTTTTTAAAAGCAGGTGTTATATATGGTGGAATGAATTTCTATAAACATTTAATGTTGATGAATTAGCCAATGAAATGTAATATCCCCTCGGCTTTAATATAAGTATGATGAGTTTAATTAATAGTAATAATCGTGAGAGATTAGATTTCCAGGACCTAATGTTGTTCCGGGTGCATGAAATTCTTCTCGTTTCAAGTCAATATGATGCCTATATATTAGAAGAAGATGGGCGTCTAACGGAACAAATTCTTCATGAATATCTGGGTATGAATTTTAGTTATGCTCCTCGATTATGGCATGCCCAAACTGCAGAGTCAGCACTAAAAATGTTATCCGAACGAAAGTTTGATATTGTAATTATTATGCTCCGGATTGCAGATATGAATGCCGTATCCCTAGCAAAAAGAATTAAAAAAAATCATCCAAAAAAGTTTCTTATCTTATTGGCTTTCGATGAATCTGAGCTATCGTTTTTTATAGAAGATGAGATTAATCAGTATTTTGATAGAATATTTATTTGGTCAGGTAATTCTAATGTATTCCCTGCAATAATTAAACAATTGGAAGACAGAAAAAATGCGCCTCGGGATATTTTAAAGGGCGAGGTAAGAGCAATAATTTTTATAGAAGATTCTCCTCAATTTTATTCGGTCATTCTTCCAATGATTTATCGCGAGATAATGTATCATACTCAGCAGCTAGTGGGAAAAAGTCTAAATCACACTCAGAGACTGATTCACCTTCGTTCAAGAACAAAAATATTATTTGCCACCAATTTTGAGGAAGCCAAGAAATATTTTGATAAATATCATGATAATATTCTTGGAATTGTTTCGGATATAAAATTTCCAAGAAATAACAAGTTAGACCCCAATGCAGGAATATATTTGACCGAATACGTTCGAAAAAAAGAGCCACATATGCCAATTATCCTGCAATCAACAAATATAGAAAAAAAGGAAAAAGCAGATAAAGTAAACTCTGCATTTCTATATAAACGTTCAGATACCTTACTCTACGATATCAGACGGTTTATCACAAACAATTTTGGGTTTGGAAATTTTATTTTCAGGACTTTGGAAGGAGATTCAATTTCTGAGGCTGCTAATTTAAAAGAGCTGAAAAAACAAATCGCAAAAATACCGGAAAACATTATGGTGCACCACGCATCAAGTAATCATTTTTCAAATTGGATCGCAGCAAGAGGTGAGTTTGACCTTGCAAAAAAATTGAGACCAAAACAAGTAACTGATTTTAAAACTCCAGACGAGCTAAGAAAATATCTTATAGTCTCTATAGACACAAGCTTAGACGAAGAGAAAAAAATAAAGATCGCTGATCTCAGCCAAAAGGAAAAAGCAACGATTACCAATTTCACTCGGCTCTTTGGGGGCTCTCTCGGGGGCAAAGCACGTGGACTGGGATTCATGAATAAAATTATGAGAGATTCTAAATTGCGGGAAAAATTTTCAGATGTTCTTATCCAGGTCCCTCGCATCGCGGTCGTTGGCACAGACGCGTTTGATCAGTTTATGGCTGAAAACAAACTGTATGACTCAGTTTATAAAACAAATTCCAATTCCCAATTGGAAATTGAGTTTTTAGATGCACAACTTCCGTCAGGGTTGGTCAAATCACTAAAAACATTTATCAAGCAAGTGAGGTACCCTCTGGCCGTAAGGTCATCCAGTTTATTGGAGGACTCTCAGTATCAACCATTGGCAGGGATGTATTCAACGCTTATGATTCAGAACTCAGATAGAAGCACAAAAATACGAGTAAATCAGTTAAGCGAAGCTATCAAACGTATATATGCTTCCACTTTTTTCAAAGATCCCAGGTCAATTACATCAATATCTGGTTATCGCCACACAGAAGAAAAAATGGCTGTTCTTATTACCGAACTGATTGGACAGAATTATGGTGACAGGTTCTATCCTACTGTTAGCGGAAATGCACAGAACATTAACTATTACCCTGTATCCTATGCCGAGAGAAATGATGGTGTAGCAACAATAGCTCTTGGATTTGGAAAAACTGTAGTAGAAGGAGAAAAATCCTTGAGATTTTCTCCTAAATATCCTGATATTTTACCTCAATTCTTTTCTGTTCGCTCTACCGAAGAAAATTCTCAATCAATGTTTTATGGTCTCGATATGAATCCCAATGTAGACCCCCTATCTGAGGGAGAAAAAAATAACTTAAAAAAATATAGCTTGGACACCGCGGAGCTTGACGGCTCACTACGTTGGGCTGGAAGTGTTATCTGTCCTGAAGACGGTATCATTCGTGATTCACTTAGATACAAGGGGAAGCGGATTGTTTCGTTTCCATCTCTTTTAAAGTGGAAAGTTTTTCCTTTTTCAGATATAATTGATGAGTTATTAAAGATTGGGAAAAAACATCTTGGATGCCCAGTAGAAATTGAATTTGCAGTAAATTTATTTGACAAAGGGAAAAAACCAGAATTTTATCTACTGCAAATCAAACCCATGATAATCAGCAATTTAGATATAAAGAATGACATTAATATTTCTTCAGATGATGAAATATTTATGAAAAGTACTGGCTCATTAGGGGATGGATATTTTAATGAAATTAGAGATATAATTTTAGTTGATCCTGAACTATATCAGTCCAGCAAATCAAGAGATATAGCAAGAGAAATTGGATATTTTAATAAAAAAGTTTCTCCGAGATCCTATGTTTTGGCTGGTCCAGGTAGGTGGGGCTCTGCTGACCCATGGCTGGGAATTCCGGTAAACTGGAAAGATATTTCAAATGTAAAAATCATAATTGAAATAGGATTAAGTAGCTTTCCAGTTGATCACTCTTTTGGGAGTCATTTTTTCCAAAATGTAACAAGCCGGAGAATTGGATATTTTACAATTTCCCATAGAGGAAATAGAGACCTAATTGATCTTGATTGGATAAGGGAATTACCTCTAAAAGAGAAGAAGAAATTTTCCTCTTGGTATCAGCTAGATGAACCTCTGAGGATATCTATCAATGGTCAGAAAGGTCTCGGAGTGGGCTTAAAACCCCAGCTAGAAGAATCACCGGTCATGGACGAACAGAATTCTTCCGGAATTTAAAGACAACTTTACACAACTCCCTGATCAATCATAGCATCTGCAACTTTAATAAACCCTGCGATGTTAGCACCTTTTACATAGTTTACTCCATCATTCTCAGATCCGTGCTCGAGACAGGCTTGGTGAATTTGTTTCATGATATCATGTAATTTATTATCTACTTCTTTCCTTGTCCACTTTATCCGCATACTGTTCTGACTCATTTCTAACCCCGACACTGCAACACCACCGGCGTTGGAAGCCTTCCCCGGTCCAAACAACACATTATTTTTTTGAAATATCTCAACTGCGTCCGGTTCGGTTGGCATATTTGCCCCCTCAGAAACACACATACAGCCACTCTCTACTAGTGCGCTTGCGTTATCGCTGTTGATTTCGTTCTGAGTTGCACAGGGCAATGCAATATCACACTGAACTAACCAGGGGCGTTCGCCCTCCAAATATTTTGCGCCATATTTTTCTGAATATTCATGGATTCTCCCTCGCCGTACATTTTTTAAATCCATTATAAATTCCAGTTTTTCTCGGGTAATACCATCGGAATCATAGATTGAACCAGAAGAGTCCGAAACAGTGATTGGAATTCCCCCAAGGTCAAGCACTTTTTCTGCGGCAAATTGAGCTACATTTCCCGATCCTGATATAGCTACTTTTTTGCCCTCAAATGAGTCATTTCTGGTTTTTAACATCTCATCAGCAAAATATACACATCCGTAACCTGTGGCCTCAGGCCTAATCAGACTGCCACCCCAATTTAAACTTTTACCTGTCAATACACCGGTAAACTCGTTTTTTATTCGCTTATACTGTCCAAATAAAAAGCCAATTTCCCTACCGCCGACACCAATATCACCTGCAGGAACATCTGTATCAGGACCAATGTGGCGAGATAGCTCTGACATAAAGGACTGGCAGAAACTCATCACTTCATTGTCTGATTTACCTTTCGGATCAAAATCAGAGCCTCCCTTACCTCCGCCAATAGGTAACGTGGTTAAACTGTTTTTAAAAACTTGTTCAAACCCAAGAAATTTTAAAATGCTTAAATTTACAGAAGGGTGAAACCTCAGACCACCTTTGTAGGGACCAATTGCTGAATTAAACTCAACACGGTAGCCCCTGTTTATTTCTACCTCTCCCCTATCATTACGCCAGGGGACACGAAATATAATGACCCTTTCAGGTTCGATCATTCTCTCTAATACTTTTGAATGTTTATACTGTGGATTTTCATCTATAAAATCCCACAGAGATTCTACCACTTCATAGACCGCTTGGTGAAACTCAGGTTCACCTGGGCTCTTTCTTTTTATCTCATCCAAAAATGCTTTGAACGATGATGCCATTTTATACTCCTTTTTTAAAATAAATTAGAAACCGAATTTCTGTGAAAATATAGATTGAATCCAAGAATTGACTATATTTTTTTTGTTTTCTTAAAACGATATCAGCTAATTTTCGTACCCTCTTTTGAAAGCTTTTATTATAAGACCATCTGTTTGAATGATATGAAAAGCTTTGAAGGGGTAATATATTTTGGCGGCGTAGCTCAGTTGGTTAGAGCATCGGAATCATAATCCGAGTGTCCGGGGTTCGAGTCCCTGCGCCGCTACTATTTCTGTGTTATATTTTATTTTGTACGCCTGGGAGGATTCGAACCCCCAACCTTCTGGTCCGTAGCCAGACACTCTATCCAGTTGAGCTACAGGCGCATAAGTGCTTGGAATTTATTTAATTTTTAAAAATAAAAAAACCCTGCAATAGCAGGGATTCAATTAAACCTTTGTTTTAAAGAGAAATCAGTTTTGTAGTTTCTTATTTTTTTCGGCCATTTTTTTATATTCAATATTCCACTTTTTATATAGTTTTATTACTGCGTCATGCAACTGGCCGTGTGGGGCACCTTTTTTATGGTAATCTCCCACAACTCGGCTGATTTCTTCCATTTGTTCCTTTGACAAGTGAGATGGATTTTGAGGTTGTGGGATGTGAGCCAATCCAACTCCGAGGCCAAAGACCATTACTAATAATATGTGTGATATATTTTTCATGCTCTGTTAAAACTTACGGGATTGATAAAAAACATCCAACACTTTTTTAATTAAAAACATGTGACACAGGCCACATAAAAAACCATTTATTTCTTTTTTTTGAATTTTGATAGCCAGAAACCACAGATCATAAGAAATATTATTAACACAAAATTTATATTGTTATCGTTAAAAAATAAATTAACTCCCAACATTAAAAAACTATAAACAACCAACAATATTCCAATATTTTTGTAAGACAAAATAATTTTAATTAAATCTAGTTTAAGGGTTCAGTTATGCTATTCTTTTTCCTATTCTGGCGAAAGAGTTTTTTCTGATATCTAGTTTGTACAAAATCTATCAAAATTAGAATTCCAATAATAAAATAAAAGGTTGCCTTACTCATTGGTGTAATCTCATATCCAAACAAATGAAGATGGGCCATGTGTCCCCCATCAGATAATAGCATGATTCCAACCACAAACAGAATAAATAGACCCAGCACTTCATACATTCGATTTTGTTCTAAAAATTGAGAGACTCTGTCCGAAAGCCAAATCATCAGCAGACCACCAATGACGATTGCAGTTGCCATTACCCAAAATACATCGGTCAATGCCATAGCACTTAAGATAGAATCAAAAGAGAATACAACATTCATAGATACAATTAAAAATATGACCATACTCACAGATTTTGAATGTTCTTCAGTGTTTTCATAGCTGCTTAATACCATCATGTGGAGAATCTCTTTGGTAGCAGTATAGATAATAAAGACGCCTCCAAAAATTAGAATAACACTGTGGAGATTAAAGTCACCTTCTATGATATTGTTAAGGTCAAATATAACTATGGAATGATGAAATGTATGAATGAGCTTTATAACTGCATACAAAAGTATAATCCTCAAACCAATGGCTATCCCGATTCCCAACCGCCGTACCTTTGCTCTTTGGTCTTCTGGAGCTCTTTTAGATTCCAGAGAAATATACAGGAGATTATCAAATCCTAGAACTGCCTGCAAGAGGGTTAGCATTCCCAAAGTTAAAATATTTTCTATATTAATTTTCCTCTCCTAAAATAAAACTAATTATTTTTAAATATATAAAAGCGAGTAATTTCATTACTCAAAATTTTCTAACCATTCCATTAAACCATTTTCCAATTCATAAATAGACGGCGCAACAAACAAACTGGGTTGATAATCGGTTGGTTCAAAGGGTGTTCTGCTTAATTTATCCAAATCAAAAGGTAATAATTCTGCTTTATTTTTATAGCTGGGCATTTCGCCTATGGATGATAACAATCCTGCGCCATATGCTTTAATATTACCATTTTCACTTACCAATCCAAATTCAAGGGTGTACCAGTAGGCCTGAATCAATCTCTGAAAACTCTCAGGTTTTGCTCTTCTAGCTGCTAATCCAAAATGATAATTAAGGTTTGAAAAAAACGGATGTGCAAGTGTGATAGCATGACCCACTAGTTCATGGATGATATCGGGCTCCGGAGTATACAATGGACTGCTATAATGACGAATATATTGAGTAGAACAAAACTTTCTGTCTGCTAAATTCAATAAAAAATGTTCAGGAGAGATTAATCCGCCAACAGGTATCATACTGAATCCAGTTAATTGTTTTAACTGAACATTTATCTTAAATAGTTGGGGAATTTTTTGGTCATTTAAATTGATCAAACTTTTTGCATCTAAAAAGTACTGGCAAGCATGTTCATTGTGTAATTGAAACAGCAGTATCAGCACCTGAGACCACATCTCATGTTCATCCCGGGTATATTCAACTGAAGGTATTTCACCACCTTTTTTATATCCATAAGCAATTTTTGCAATTAAGTTCCTTCGTTGGCGATACGCTTTATCACGAAAACCGGGATGATCCTTGTCTAACTCAACTAAGGGAGGGTGATCTTGTTCTTTCTGATACACTGGCAATTCATTTAGTAAGGAAATATAAAAAGAATTACCTCTTCATTATAAATTAAACTTTTAAGTTGGTTATAGAATATAAAAAAAGTAGGTTCTCTTTTCCATTCACAAAGTGTTATAGGAGGCCATCCATAATAAACGGGAAGAAAAAGAGAGACCTACTTTTAATGTTAACCACCCAATCAATATTCTACTCCTAAATCAATTCAAAGCGGTGATATAATGAAAGTATACACTAACATTCAGCGCAATGATAGTTATTCTATCTAAGTGATTTCAAAAAATTATCGATACCAATTTCTATAATACTGTCAAAATCATATTCATCAATCTCTCTCAACAAAAAAACATTCTGTATAATATTAAAAAATCCAATACTGTTGATCAATAGCTTTACAGAGATATCAACATCAATATTTTTTCTATATCCCCAATGATCTATACCATATCAAACCATAGTCTCAATTGGCCCAACTATATCTTTTTCATAAATTTTAGCGTACTTAAAAAATGTTTTTTTCTTATACATCCCTATATGTAAAAATATTTTAAACATTTTTCGTTGAAACGGGTCAGATCTAACAGCTCTGTGAAAATATCTAATCAGCTCACAACGGAAATCATCTTCGCTCTTAATGTCCTGTATTCTAAAGCCGATAATCATTTTAAAAAATTGATCGGCTAAAATACTTATGATTGATTCTTTACTAGAAAAATGTCGAAAAAGAGTCACCTCAGCTAATCCAGATTTTTTTGCAATTTGTTTAGTAGTAACCTGATAGAATGGTTTCTCATCAATAAGAGTTAGCGTACTATCAATTAGCTTGTCCTTTGTCTTTTTAGACATACAATAATTTACCTCTTCCCTAAGATTATACAAAGAGCTGGCTATAAAAAACCCCACGAATGTGGGGTTTTTTATAGCATAAAATGTAACTGTTTATTAAAAAGAATACCCCAAGCCAAGGCCAATTGAAGTAACCATTTCATCTCCAAAAAATGGACACAATGACGCCTTAAAGAATAGACCACCTTCTGGCTTTTGGTATCGGTAGCCAAGATTACCAGTTGGGATAGCTCCATCAGCGCCAATAGAAAAATCAATTTCTTCTATATTGCCTGAGTAATCTATAGACACCAGTACAACACCGCCTCCAATTTCAAGCTTATGATTTCCATCACCCATTAAGTAATTTCCAAGCACTGGAATCATTGTAATTTTTACATCCTCTGTTAATATTAAAGAGGTTTCAAAATCAACAGTAGTACTGCTAACAGTGAGTCCTCCATATCCAGCTCGAACTGAAATATTATCAGTAACCATCCTATCATAATTGACAGAATATACTAATCCATTTCCAAATAATTCAAAGTAAACTGTATTTGCTTGAGCATGTATAGAGGTTGCCCCAATAAAGGCAAATACCATTAGTAGTTTTTTCATATTTTCTCCTATGTTTGTTTTTGGTATGTGGAATTCAGTTCAGTGTAAGAAGAACATAAAAACGACTCGTATTACGATCTACATTAAGTAAACCAATTCTTCTAAAGTTATACTTTAAGAGTAAGTATTCCAAGTAAAATATATTTTGGGAATAATTTTCTATATTTTATAATTCTTATAATGTTCTATCCCTTTACACAACGAATAGAAAATCCGTTTCTCTTATTGTCTTCAAAACCCCTGCCGATACCTGAGTTACTATAAACAAGTAGCCTGTACCACGCATTGTCATTATTGTACTCGGTAGAGGACCAAAAGAATCCCGAGACGCCGACATGGTCAAAGTTACCATTGTTGTAGTAGCGGTAACCACTAGGAAGGAAATCAAAACCACTTTTCTGATCATATCCTAGATTATTTATTAAATCACCATCAGGCCATAAATCCGTTTCACCTACAATCTTACTCCCTTCATTTGTACCTCTCCAACCTGTGCTACTTACTTCCTCCTCATTCATCCCAAGATACATCTCTAATTCTTTAACCTCATCATCCGTAGGTACATTCCAGCCCTCTGGACATATCCCTCTATCATCATCAACCGCATACCAATTATACAAATAACCATAAGTATCAGCACTACCCTCATCATCATCATAAACTGCATAGGCACCTGTTTCTGTTTCATTTAACTCACTCCATTCAAAACTACTGTATCCTGTAGGTATCTCATCACCATTCCTGTAATGGGTCACCTTTAGATTCTCTGCCATCCAAAGCTGGCTACCAATTTGAACATTTTGATAAATATTACCATCTAAATCAGTTATCGTACAATCTTCTGTCTGTGTTATACCTCTATCTGTACAATCTTTATTCTTCTCGTTTTCACATGACAACACAAACAACACTAATGGTATGAATAGAAAGCGGTTCATTTGCTCTAATTTACCCCATCCACACTTTTTCACAAACAACACTAATGATATAAAATAAGAAAGCCCCATCATAAGACGAGGCTTTTAAAGGGAGTAGCCCGTACGAGAATCGAACTCGTGTTACCGCCTTGAGAGGGCGGCGTCCTAACCCCTAGACGAACGGGCCTTTCCAATAATCTGCTGGGGAGGAAGGAGTTGAACCCTCACTTACGGAACCAGAATCCGCTGTCCTACCATTAGACGACTCCCCAAAAGTCTGTCGAAATTTAATGCAGTGAAATTGAATGATAAAACACAATTGATGAAAAAAGGGCTCCCGAAGGAGCCCTTAGTAGATTAATGAAATAGTTCTTTTTACTTCATCACCATCATTTTTTTGATGATGGTTTTATTATCAGTTTTTAGAGTATACAAATACATCCCCGATGGTACATTAGACGCATTAAAAATTGCTTCATGAACTCCGACATCCTGAATCCTATCTACCAATCGAGCAATTTCCTGACCCGATAAATTGTGCACCAGTAATTTCACACTGGTCTGCTGTGTAATCTCATATTGAATTGAGGTAACCGGGTTGAATGGGTTGGGATAATTCTGTAGAAGAGTCAACTCATCTGGAAAAGATGAAACTGACCGCTTTCTCAGCTGCAGGTTATCCCCTAAATTTTCAATATTGATAATCCCTGAACCATTCAGAATATATTCAGTACCGGTTTCTGAGTTTATCAAAACCCATACTTTGCTATCTTCGGTATTTTTTTTAATATCAAAAGAAATATTGACTTTTTCAGTATTCTTCATCAACTCAATCTTTCCGTAATCTTCTGCGTAAGTCATATTATCTGAAAAACGAACATCAAAAGCGCCTACCGGTGGTTTTGGAGGGAGGCTGTAGCTGAGTCTCTCACTCTCCGGTACCTTTGTACCAAAGTAAAGAGGAATATTATTAAAGCGAATTACATTTGCATCTACTAATCTATTTAAAAAGAATTTTGTTCTGCCCTGATTCTCAGATGCAGCGATTGTGATCTCTCCATCATTATATGATCTTAACCAATATCCTTTTCCTGGCTCAATAATCTCTGCGATAGAGTATCCTACATCAAATGAATAGATTGTATTTGGTATGATCAAATTATCCGGATCTAAGATAGAATTTGAATAGACCGATGTAGAAACTCCTGAAATCATATTCCAATCTTCAGCAATCGGAATGGTTATTTCTTCAATTTCAAAACCGGTCAGAGTTGAAAAACCACCTTCATCATCAAAGCGAATCCAGTAACCTGTTCCATTTTCTAAATTGGATTCTAAATTGTATCCATTGTCAAATGAATACAGTGTATTTTCAATTGCATCTGGGAAAATGTATTGATAACTCGTATTATCCATCGTCAAAGGCAAACCAACTGTAACCCAATCAGGCGAATACGCCAGCATCATGTCCATAGTGGGGTCCTGCCAGTCATTGGTGATTTCTCCCTGGTAAATCTCTTTACTACTCGAGGAATAGGATTGAATTAATACAATGGTATGTATATTATTCAAATCCCAAGAAGGATCTAAATCAAAATGATGTGAGAACTGTCCTGTCTCTCCTTCTGCATATAGGTCAAAAGCAAAATGTTCATAACCTTCTACAGTAGCAAAATAATTGTTATTATAAAAATAGGTTAGAAGAAAGACTATCTTATTATCGCTGGTTGTAATATCTCCTGTCATAGCAATATCTGCAACTAGATCTAACCCACCATCATTTTGATTCAAATATGTAATAAAATCCATTTGGACTGGACTATCATCATTAATTAAATCATTATAAACATTCATATAATATGGGTACATATTGGTTCCACCACCGACCACATCCGTGTGACCATTAAATTCAACATGAGGAATTCCTCCGACGCCATACATTGAATTACGCTGGGAGTATCCGGGGCTGGTATGTCCGTCACCTTCCCAAATTAGGGGAATAACATTGGTATGATTTTCGTAAAGCTGTTTGAGCCCGGCCCGGGCATCAGGACAGTATCCTCACCAAGTTTGAGTGAAAACCTCACCAACAACTGAAATTTGAGTTCCAAAGATAAGTGAGTTTATGAACACACCCATGACAATCATTATTTTTTTCATTTTTCGCTCCCTTAATTCAATATTTTTATAAAAATTTATACTAAAACACTTCATCTAAAACCTATCTCTTCAAAAGTTACTCTGGAAGGTACAAATATTCTAGGATATCTCCAATTTTAATGTGATACCGGCAAAAGTGAATGCACCCGATTCGATTGATAAATTTTATTGGTCTGTACCGATTGGACCATTGACACAACATAGAAAAAAGGATTATCGTTGGAATATCCTTCCGGTTTTAAGAGAGATATTCGTGATGTATACATCTCATCCTTAGTAAGTGAACTGAATTCAGCACTTGAATTTAGATCTCTCATGACCTGCATATGAATCAGCTCACCATTGAAAGCTGCATATTCTATACTATCCTCAACAACTACTGCCCAAATCTTCACCACATCATTGATTGTATTAAACGGTCGCACTTCCAAATCAACAATAATGCTGTCACCACTAGCTGATAGATCATAAGTGTGTCCTAAATACATGTCACTTTCCTGTGCAATTTCAGATAAAACGATGCTATTGGCATTATTTTCTACGGGACTCTGTCCATTCAAAATGTGAACACCGTTAATTAAAACGACAGGACAAAACAGAATATTGTACATTGTCCGTCTTAGCTCAACATCAGCCGGATTATAATCATACATAGGGTCGATTGGCAGCGGTGAGTTCCAGTGATATCGAATTATAGTTATATTTTGGTCATAATCATACAAAATATCATCCAAAATATGGTTTACCGGTACACATGGACTGCAACCTACATTCGTAAACAATTCCAATAATACCGAGTTGGCATCTTCACAATTATTTGATTGATCATCATCACAATATCCACAGCCATCAACTACAGCATTACCCCCCCAATTTCCTGAACAGTCCTGAACACAATCATTGCTGTAATCCTCATCGCAAACATTACATTCATCTAAATATGCTCCCCCCCCACATTCACCATTACAGTCCTTTTCTGTACCATCCGGATAGCCTGGACATGCACAATCACTATCTCCATTACAAACTCCACAGTTATCAATAAGTGCTGTCCCGTTACACCTTCCTAAACAATCCAACTCCCCCGGACATGCGATCACCGATAAATCAAAATAAAGAACGGATTTAGAATAATCTGAGTTTACCTGAAATTTTAACAGTGAAGGTCCCTGCTCCTTACCATAAAATATAATATTGTTTTTACTTACGGAGACAATATTTACCTTACTCGTATCAGAAATAGTTAATAGTTGTGGTGTCCCAATTACTTTATTCAGTTGACTCATTAATGAGTCCAAATTATAATATAAAGTGTCTTTATGAATTAAATTATTTGAAATCACAATTTCATCTACGGGAGGGTCCACTGCATTCGGAATTAAATCACATCCAAAATAAATAAGAAAAATACTGACCAAGAAAAAATGATTTTTCAAAATCTAACTTCCAACATTAATCGCATCCCGTCAAACGGACTGATATATCGACACACTCCTCCGGTGCATCTCACCCCGCCTTTTTCGGCTCCGTAATTTGTTCTGAGTGTTATAATAGAAGAGGGTTTATAGGAAATTTCTCCGCTTATCCAACGTGCATTTTCATCGAATGAAGGGTCAGATGTCTGATCTGTAACCAATGAGAATGATAATTTTTGTTTCCAATCGACTGATAAAATTACTTGCTGATTTTTATAATTTTTTCCACTCTTTGAAACATTTTGTGTGCCAAGTAAACCGCTGAATACATAGGAACCCATTTGTTTAGAGAAATAAAACGGAATAAAGGAAATATATTGTTCTTTTGAGATTCCATCTGTAGAATAATCAGTAAAAGCAGCGAAGGATCGATTTTGGAATGTTATATCAGAATATTCCAGTTCAATATACCACTCTTGAAAAGGAAAATATTCTATATCCATTTTAGGCAAAAATTGAGTGTTTTTTAGTTCGCTGATTGATGTTCTACTGGCCTGAGAATAAATTCCGGTCAGCAAAAATGATTCACCTAAATTTTTTCGGTAATCTATATTAAACCCAACCTCATCTCCATAATCCACAACATGGGTCAAGTTTGCCAACAATCCAACCACATGTTGAGGAAGCGAGGTAGGTCCTAAATTAAATGGTAATGATTTTGAGGCAAGACGGTTAAAATTTATTTTATTATCAGACGACTCAATTCCATATTGATATAATTTATATTCGATCGTTAAAGTGGAATGATCAGGTAATGATCCAATCCATTGGGAATATAAAACAGTACCAGTTTGGTTAGATATGGATTCAACAGTTTTTAATACTGTACCATCAAATTCCTGCTTGACTAGAGGAAGGTCAAACCATTTCTTTAAAGCTCCGTATTCTATATTCCATTCCCAATTATCTGAAAAATACGTAAATGTAATCCCACTTCCAATGATAGTTGCTTCCTGTTCATTAGTATCTACAATGGTCGATGAAAGAGTCTCTATATTCAGTGATTCCATTCGGACCGGAGACCTAAATTTGGATAAAGTAAAATAACCAGAACTATTCCAATCTTGATCTTCTGGAAAATAACTTAGTTGAGCCCCTCCAGCATCATAACTAGTCAAAATATCCGGTGTGCGGTCAGCTGATGGAGAATATGAAGTAAACTCATTCCTTCTGCCATAGAGAGATGTGATTTGAATCTCCTCACTCAGATCAAAATCTACTCGTAGACCAAATGGACGGTTATCAAAATCTAACGATTTATCCTCAAAGAAGTTAAAGGCCAGCCCGTTTCCAAAAACGGCTGTTAAGTGCCCTGAATAAAGAGCCCATGACTCTTGAACCAAGTTAAAAGATAACGTACGAATTCCCGATAATTTAAGTCCATATTCCGGAGGTTTATTATAGACAAATTCCGAAGTAACATCCCAGTTATCCCCTTGAATATTTAAAGTTAAAAAATTTTCAGCATAGGTAAATTCATTTTCGGGTTGCATATTTTCACCATATCGGGAATAAATACTTCCTCTATATTCTTGTGCAAAAACACTGGTAAATATGCTAACTATAAAGATAGTTAAATATAAATTCATCTGAGAAGTGCTATTTTTTAATCTAACTTCGTAGAATCTGAGGCAGCTTTTTTAGTCCCATCCAATACATCTACAATCACCGCTTCCATTTCCTTTTCATCTCCAGGGATGTAACCGGAATGTTCCCATAATATTTTTCCATCTGGAGAAACTAGTATAGAAAATGGAAGAGCTTCTGTATTAAATTTTTCAAAGAATCTTTGCTCTGTATCTAAGTATATCGCATAAGAAATCTTCTTTGATTTTAATGTAGTAGAAATTTTCTTTATAGTTTTAGAGTCATCGACTGAAATTCCAACAACCTGAAAATCATCATCTTTATATTTATGGTGCATGATTTCTAATTCTTTCATCTCCTTCAAACAAGGAACGCACCATGTAGCCCAAAAGCTCATCATAGTATATTTTTCATTTAAAATCTTTTTTGTGGATATCTTTCTACCTTTTAATGATTTTATTTTTACATTAGGTAAATCTCGATACTCCTCTTTAATATCTACTCCTTCAGAGTATAATAATGATATGTGTGTGAAAATTAAAAATCCTATTATTTTGTATTTCATATTTTAACCCAATTTTATATTAACTTAGTCTCGATACGAGATTTATTACTTATATTCGACAATATAAACTAGAATTTTATTCCAATGCAAACATTTGCTCTAAATTCATTGGAAATAATAATAAGTTTTTATATATAACAAACAAATGTAAGTTATTACTTACATTTATAAATTATTTTCTTCTATCCTATCTAAGCTATCCAAAATTATTATCAACTTTCTTTTGTATTTTTTTCCAGGTGTCTCTTAGTGAAACCGTCCTATTAAAAATCAAATATTGTTCTGAAAAGTCTTCAGAGTCTAAACAAAAATAACCCTGTCTCTCAAATTGGATGGTTTCCCCTTTTTTAACGGTTTGAACTGCTGGCTCCACTCTGCTTCCCTTTAAAACACTTAAAGAATTCGGATTTATATTTTGTGTAAAATGCCCTCCCTCCTCCACTTTTGCTGGATTCTCAGTTGTAAATAATCTATCGTACAAACGAACTTCCATTGGCAGTGAATTCTCTGCCGATACCCAATGAAGTGTCCCCTTCACTTTTCTACCATCCGGAGCGGAACCTCCCTTTGTTTCAGGGTCATATGTACATCTTAATTCCACAATTTCTCCATTCTCATTTTTTATTATGTCTTTACAGGTGATAAAATATGCATATCGGAGTCGAACTTCTTTCCCCAGTGTCAATCGAAAAAACTTTTTGGGTGCATCTTCCATAAAATCTGATTTTTCTATAAATAATTCCCTGCTGAATGGGATCTTTCGTTTTCCAGCACTTGGATCTTCAGGATTGTTAATTCCCTCCACCTCTTCCACTTTATCCTCTGGGAAATTCTCTATTACTATTTTAAGAGGATCTAATACTCCCATAAATCGTAACGCTCGTTTGTTCAAATCTTCCCTTACCGAGTGTTCAAGCAGAGCTATATCTGCTGTCATCTCCCGCTTCGCTACTCCCAGATTTTCTGCAAATTTTCGAATGGAGGCCGGTGAATAGCCCCGCCTTCTCATTCCTGATATAGTGGGCATTCTCGGATCATTCCATCCAGACACGTAGTTGCCCTCCACCAGCTCCAATAGCATTCGTTTGCTCATAACAGTAAAATTCAAATTCAATCGAGCAAATTCAATTTGCCGGGGATGATAGACATTTAACTGTTCTAAAAACCAGTCATAGAGTGGTCGATGATCCTCAAATTCCAGCGTACAAAGTGAATGAGTAATTCCCTCGATGGAATCTTCCAGACCATGGGCCCAATCATACATAGGATAAATACACCATGCGTCCCCGGTTCTGTGATGAGATTCATGCAAGATCCTATAAAGAACCGGATCTCTCATATTCAGATTAGAGTTATTCATATCAATTTTTGCACGAAGTACTTTTGAACCATTGGAAAACTCTCCTGCTTTCATTCGCCTGAATAAATCCAGATTCTCATCAGTGGGACGATTACGAAAAGGGCTTTCCCTACCTGATTTGGTCAAAGTACCCCGAAATTGATTGATTTCTTCTGCAGATAAGTCACAGATAAATGCTTTTCCGTTTTTCACCAGAGTCTCAGCATGAGTGTACATTTCATCAAAATAGTCTGAGGCATACAGTATTTTATCTCCCCACTCAAAACCCAACCATCTCACATCTTCGATAATGGAACTTACATACTCTTCTTCTTCTTTGGATGGATTGGTATCATCAAACCTCAGATTGCACTGACCGTTGTATTTTTCTGCAAAACCAAAATTGATGCAGATGGATTTGGCATGGCCAATGTGAAGATATCCATTTGGTTCCGGTGGAAATCGTGTGATGATATTTTTATGTTTTCCTGAGGACAGATCATCTTCAATAATCTGCTGAATAAAATTTTTGGATTCAGTCATGATCAATTGGCAGTATTTCTACCGCTTTCTCTAGTCTTCTAATACATACATCCTTCCCTAAAACTTCCATCATATGAAACAGTGATGGACCTGCACCGGCTCCACTGACAGCCAACCGAACAGGATGAATAAATTTTGCAGGACTCAGCTCTTTTATATCGCTTAATTTTCTCAATTCAATTTCTATATTTTCTTGGGTCCAAGTTACTATATTTTTTAAGACTTCCATAAAATATATAATCAGTTCATTCACTTCATTAGTTTTCCACCGCTTTCTCATAGTTTTTGAATCATATTCTTGCGGATCATCAAAAAAATAATCGCTGGAATCCATCAATTCAATAATTGTTTTACAGCGTGGTTTCATGAGCTCAATAACAGAGAGCAAATAATCGAGATATCTACTATCTCCCCACAACATATTTATGGAATGAATTGAATTTAAAATATCCTCATTTTTCATTTTTAAGATCGTCTGCTGATTCACCCACTCCAGCTTTTGAATGTCAAATACCGCTCCTTTTTTTAAAACCCGCTCCAAAGAAAATTCACCAATTAGTTCCTCCAATCTAAAGAGCTCTTGTTCCGTCCCAGGGTTCCACCCCAGTAAAGCCAAATAATTTACCAAAGCGGAGCTTAAGAATCCCTGATCTCGAAATGCCTGTACTCCGGTAGCACCATGACGCTTACTCAACCGTTTTTTATCAGGTCCTAAGATCATGGGTAAATGTACAAATTGTGGAAGTCCATAACCCAGTGCATTGTATAAAATAATTTGTTTTGGAGTATTCGAAATGTGGTCCTCTCCACGGATAATGTGAGTGATTCCCATATCGTTATCATCTACAACCGCAGTAAAATTGTATGTGGGAGAACCGTCCGTGCGGGCTACTATGAAATCATCCAGCTCATTATTTTGTACAGTAATTTCACCATAAATGGAGTCTGAAAATTTTGTTTCTCCTTTTGGTATTTTAATTCTGATTACATTTAAAGTATTATTTTCAAGCTTTACTTTAATATTGTTCTGTGTAAGAGAGCGACATGTCCCAGGGTAGGTATAGCCTAAACCTGCTTTTTCTCTTTCGCCCCTGATTCTAGCCAGCTCCTCCTTATCACAAAAACACCGATATGCATTATCTGATGTCAATAATTTTTGAATTGACTTTTTATATATATCATTTCTTTTGGATTGATAAACCAGTTTTTCATCCCAATCACAATTCATCCAATTCAGAGATTCGCAGATCTGATCCACAAAATTTTGCTTTGAGCGTACTTTATCAGTGTCTTCAATCCTCAGCAAGAATGTCCCATTATGGGATCGTGCAAACAACCAATTGAATAATGCCGTTCTTGCACCGCCTAAATGGAGCTCTCCCGTTGGACTGGGAGCAAATCGGACTCTCACAGATTGGTTTGTATATTGTGTCATAATGAGGGCTCAAATTAAAACGAAAAAATCTTTCAAATAATTTACATTTTTTATAAATATCATACGTGTTCTTCTAACAACGGAGACTCAATACAAAACTTCGTGCAACAAAATGGAACGACTGAGTAAATTAAACTATATCTAAAAGAGATAAACCTATCCCAAGACTTGCAGTAATTATGATAACTAACATTGCCAATATATAAAGTGTCAGGAATTTAGAAAAATTTAATCAAAATTATTCCTCAGCTAAATAATTTCTAAACGCACGAACAACTGATACAGTATAACTTTTGTTATCAATTTATCTAAATAAACTTCATCTTAGATTATAATTTGAGTAGAAATACTGCCATATTTCTTTTAATACTAACGGGTATTTTATGGAGCACCGGTGGATTTATCATAAAGGCCATCCCCTGGCCTCCCCTAACTATTGCAGGCCTTAGAAGCGGAATCACATTCGCTCTGGTATACTGTTACAGTAGACCCAAGTTTTCTAACTTTGATAAGTACACCTGGGGCGGTGCATTATCTTACGCTTTAATGGTAGTATGTTTTGTAATCGGAAATAAATTGACATCAGCAGGGAATGTTATTCTGATTCAGTTTTCAGCTCCAGTATATGTGGCAATTTTTAGCTTTTCATTTTTAGGAGAAAAAGCCACAAAAGTAGACTGGATCACAATTTTTATCATATTGATTGGGTTAGGGTGTTTTTTTATGGATGAACTTTCCCTATATCAGCTGTGGGGGAATATTTTTGCACTTTTGTCAGGGATTGGATTTGCGGGGCTAACCCTCTTTATGCGTAAGCAAAAGGATGGCAGGCCTATTGATTTAGTAATTTTGGGTAACTTAATTACATTTTTACTTTGCACCCCTTTTTACGTTAAAGCGGTACCATTTGAAATACAACCCTGGCTTTTGATCACCTTTTTAGGTGTGGTTCAGCTAGGATTTGCCTACATACTGTATAGCACAGCAATAAAGTATGTATCTGCTCTGGATGCGATCATTTATCCCGTTGTTGAACCAATTTTTAATCCTATTTTTGCTTTTATCTTTTTAGGAGAATATATGGGTATAAATGCTCTGTTTGGAGGTGCCCTAGTTGTAGCAGGGGTCATAGTCCGTGGGATTGCCCAAAGAACTAACAATTAATAGCCAAATAGTTAGCAAAATATTACTCTGCTATTAATCCTATCATATCTTAATTAGAGTTCTTGTTTTACATCCAATTCAAACTTTAGTTTTTTCGCCGTTTTTAAATGTAATTTCTATCAATTAACTGATTATTTATATTATGAATGACACACCCTATAACATCCCAAAACCAGAAAATGAGCAGATAAAAAGCTATGCACCTGGCTCACCAGAAAAGATTTCACTAAAAGCAAAAATTACTGAGTTAAAATCTATCCACATTGAAATCCCGATCATCATTGGCGGAGAAGAAATAAAAACCGGAAACACAGGTGATTGTGTTATCCCCCATAACCATCAACATGTTTTGGGTACTTTTCACAAGGCAGGTGAAAAAGAAATTCAGCTTGCCATAGGCTCTGCCCTAGAAACGTGGAAGTGGTGGTCCAAAACTCCCCTTGAGAAAAGAGCAAAGATATTTTTAAAAATGGCAGATCTTTTAGCAGATTCATGGAGGGACACAATCAATGCTGCTACAATTCTAAATATGAGCAAAAATGCTTTTCAGTCAGAAATTGATGCAGCCTGTGAGCTCATAGATTTTTGGAAATTCAATGCCTGGTTTGCTCAGGAGTTATATCAGCAGCAACCCATGTACTCGCCAGATGGAATGAAAAATTCCACAGAGCACCGTTCATTGGAAGGATTTATTTTTGCTGTGACACCATTCAATTTTACCAGTATCGCCGCCAACCTCCCCTCTGCTCCAGCTCTTATGGGAAATGTAGCTCTCTGGAAGCCAGCATCCAGCACAGTTTACCCCGCATATTTTCTTATGAAATTATTCAAAGAAGCGGGACTTCCGGATGGTGTAATAAACTTTATTCCTGGAGATGGCTCCGTTGTTGGACCCTCCGTTATGAATCATCCCGATCTTGCTGGTGTTCATTTTACAGGGTCAACCGCTGTATTTCAAAATATGTGGAAAACTGTTGGTGAAAATATTTCAAAGTATAAATCATATCCCCGTATTGTGGGAGAAACCGGTGGAAAGGATTTTTGTATTGCACACGAGTCGGCACATATCGACGGTTTGGTTACATCAATGGTAAGAGGTGCTTTTGAATTTCAGGGACAAAAATGTTCTGCACTCTCCAGAATCTATATTCCATCAACAATTTGGAGAGAGGTAAAAGAAAAATTTACAGCGGAAGTAAAAACAGTTAATATGGGAGACCCTGAGGATTTTACCCATTTTGTAAATGCTGTCATCGATAAATCTGCATTTGATTCCATTACCAGATATATTGACCACGCAAAGCACTCTGATGAAGCGGAGATTTTAGTGGGAGGAAATTACGATGATTCAGTTGGGTATTTTATTGAGCCAACTGCAATATTAACCACCAATCCTATTTATAAAACCATGGAAGAAGAAATATTTGGTCCCGTTCTAACCATTTATGTTTATAACCCAGAAGATTGGGATGAAACATTAAAACTGGTAGATTCCACATCTCCCTATGCCTTAACAGGTGCTGTTTTTGCTAGCGAACCGAGCGTGATAAATGAAGTAAAACAAAAGTTGTGTCACTCTGCAGGTAATTTTTACATCAATGATAAGCCTACAGGTGCGGTAGTTGGCCAGCAGCCATTCGGAGGAAGTAGAGCATCGGGAACCAATGATAAAGCCGGTTCCATTTTTAATTTGATTCGATGGGTCTCCCAGCGAACCATAAAAGAAACGTTTGAACCACCTTCAGATTACAGATATCCATTTATGGATGAAAAATAGGACAAACACTTGAACAATCAAGATCAGATATGATATATGACCATTCGATCTGAAATAAATCCACTGAAAAAAGTTATCGTTCACACTCCTGGAGTTGAGCATCAATACACACTTCCGGAAAATACATTCGAATGGACAAAGGATAGAGATGGTAAAATGATTCATAACCCCGATTATTTGTTGTTTGATGATCTTATCTCACCTTCTCTCATGAAAGATGAGCACTCTCAATTGGTCTCAATCTTAAAAACATTTACTGGAGATAAAAATACACTGCAATTCTGTGACCTACTTTTGGATGTGCTAAATAATGATGGTGCAAGGTCTGACCTTTTGGAACAATGTCTAGCGCTAGATAATGAACTATACAAATGTGATCTTTCATTTGATAAACAAATGATCTTGGATTTGGATCCTTTTCAATTTTTAAATGTGTTATTATCTGGAAGAATGAACAAAAACGGAGTTCATCATTATCTAAGATGGCCTTTACCCAACCTTATTTTTACAAGAGATATAGCAGTAATGCTTGGAAATACACTTCTTCTAACCTGGGGAAAGCGGAATGTGAGAAAAAGAGAAATGCTTTTAACCAGTTTTCTAGCTTATAATCAGTCTATTTTTGAACCAATAGCTCTGTTTGATTTCCACAAACTATACCCGGACTTATCTATTGAAGGGGGCGATATTATCCTGTTTGATGAGAGCACTCTGTTCATAGGGCTAAGTGAGCGAAACTCAAAAGAATCAATTGATGGTATTTTACCCTTATGCTATGAAGAGGGCTTTAATCAGATCATTGTAGTAGATTTACCAAAAACCAGAGCTATCATGCACTTAGATACAATTTTTAGCCGAATCAGTGAAGAAGATATCTTAGTCTATCCCCCTTTATTTCACCAAAAAGAAATAAAGGGTCAAACCATTTCATTTTATTACATTGAGAAAAATCAATCAATTTTTGATGTAAATCCGGTTAACCATTCATTAGAAAATTGTTTAAAAGAAATTGGATATAATTTGAACCCGGTCTATTGCGGAGGGAAAGAACCTATTTCACAGGAACGTGAACAATGGTCAGACGGTGCTAACGCATTTGCACTTGAATCAGGTAAAATCATCAGCTATGCACGAAACCAGGAGACTTTGAAGGAACTAGAAAAGTTTGATTATAAATCTATTGATGCCGTAACATATTGCAGGGAAAAGGATCACTGGTTGAACTATGATGGAAAACTGAATATTACGATTGACAGCGCTGAGCTACCCCGGGGAAGGGGCGGCCCTCGATGCCTCACTATGCCGTTGGACAGATAATAATGTCAAAAACTGTATTAATTGGATTAGGTGGGAATGCTCTAGCACCTAAAGAAGAAAAGGGAGATGTTCAGCAACAATTTGCTCGTACAAGAAAAACTCTTTCAGAGGTAATGGAATTTGTGCGCCAGGGATACAACATATGCCTTACTCATGGAAATGGGCCACAAGTTGGAGCTGAACTACATCGTATGGATTTAACATATGACGCTATCCCTCCTCTCCCTCTGGGAGTATGTGTTGCAGGTACACAGGGCACGATAGGATATATGATTCAGCAGTCCTTTCAAAACGCGTTAAGGATTGAAAATATAGACCGGGAAGTTGTAACATTAGTTACCCAGGTTAGAGTGGACGAAAGAGATCCTTCAATTACCAACCCAACAAAATATATTGGAAAAAGATATTCAAAAGAAGAAGCTCATAATTTGAGTGTAAAATTTAATTGGAAAATAAAGGAACAGGAAATAGACTGCTGGAGACGAGTAGTCCCATCTCCCGATCCACTATACATTTTACATGGGAAATCTATTCGTGCCTTGGTGGAAAGAGGTACCATAGTTCTTGCTGCAGGCGGAGGTGGAATACCCGTTTACAATGATGAGAGGAATTTATTGGAAGGTTTAGATGCGGTGATTGATAAAGATTTAACCGCAGCAAAACTGGCTTGGATTGTAAGAGCTCACGAATATTATATTATCACAGACGTTGACAAGGTTTATTTAAATTATATGCAGAAAAACCAGAAACCTATCCATGAGATGACTGTCTCTGAAACATTAAAATATCAATCTCAAGGTCAATTTCAAAAAGGTAGTATGTTTCCAAAAATGAGATCTGCCTTATATTTTTTAGAACATGGTGGACAAAAAGCTGTCATTACTAACGTAGCACAACTAAAGGATGCAATTAATGGCAATGCCGGGACAACAATTATTAATGATTAATATATAAACCAACAATGAAAATACACGAATATCAAGCAAAAGAATTATTTAGAAATTACAATGTAAATATTCCTAACAGCTATCCAGCATTTTCAGTTCAAGAAGCGTTAGAGGCTTATGATAAATTGGACAGCGAAACAGTTGTAATTAAAGCACAAATCCATGCCGGAGGAAGAGGCAAAGGAGGTGGTGTTAAACTAGCACATTCAAGAGATGAAGTAGAGTCTATTTCATCTTCTATCTTAGGAATGAATTTAGTTACACACCAAACTGGATCTGAGGGGAAAAAAGTTCAGCGATTACTTATTGAGTCTGGTGTTAACATCGCTTCTGAGTTCTATGCAGGTATTGTTTTGGACCGTGTAAAAAGACAATTTGTTTTTATGGTTTCCACAGAAGGAGGTGTGGAAATAGAGAAAGTGGCTACAGAAACTCCCGAAAAAATTATCAAAGAATGGATTAATCCAGATACCGGCTTAACTCTAGAACAAGCAATTTCTCTGGGGAAATCTCTGGAATTAACCGATGAACAAATTCATTTTTCTACAGAAATTTTTATCGCGCTTTGGAATGTTTTTTATGAAATGGATTGTTCTCTTTTGGAGATCAATCCTCTCGTGGTTACTCAAGAGAATGAGGTGATGGCTTTGGATGCAAAAATGAATTTTGATTCCAATGCACTATTTTTCCACCCAGAACTTGAAAATTTGAGAGATGAAAGCGAAGAACATCCTGCTGAGCTAGAGGCATCCAAATACAAATTAAATTATATAAAGTTAGATGGTAATGTTGGATGTATGGTAAACGGCGCTGGGCTTGCAATGGCCACGATGGATATAATCAAACTACATGGCGGTGAACCTGCAAATTTTCTTGATGTGGGCGGTGTAGCAAATCCTGAAACAGTTTCAAATGGATTTAAGATCACACTATCAGATACAAATGTAAGATCAATTTTAATCAATATATTTGGTGGAATTGTACGCTGTGATCGAGTAGCCCAGGGAGTGATTGAGGCAATGAAAACTGTCAAGGTAGATTTGCCGGTAATTGTCCGGCTAGAGGGAACCAATGCCAAAAAAGCTGGAGAGTTATTAAATAATTCTCCATTAGATTTTATAGTTGCCACCAGTCTCAGTGATGCAGCTGAGAAAGCAGTATCCGCTGCTATAGGAGGTTCAAAATGAGCGTTCTAGTAGGAGATAACACTCGTTTGATCATTCAAGGTATTACAGGAAAAGAGGGCTCATTTCACGGAGAGCAGATAAAGGATTATGGCACAAATTTAGTGGGCGGAGTCACCCCTGGAAAAGGAGGACAAACTGCATTAGGTGTGCCGGTATTTAATTCAGTTAAGGATGCCAGATCTCAAACGGGAGCAAATACATCTGTTATTTTTGTGCCTCCCCGATTTGCAGGAAAAGCAATCATTGAATCTGCAGAATCAGGGATTGATTTAATTATTTGCATTACAGAAGGTTTACCAACTATGGATATGGTAAAGGTCAATAATGTCCTTAAGAATCTCCCCGCTCGCCTTATCGGGCCCAATTGTCCCGGAATCATCTCCCCGGGGAAGGCCAAGATCGGTATTATGCCAGGGTTTATACATGAACAAGGCGAGATCGGAGTTATCTCGCGGTCTGGAACTCTCACTTACGAAGCGGTACATCAACTGGTAGCAGTTGGATTAGGTCAGTCCACTTCTGTGGGTATTGGAGGCGACCCAATCATCGGAACCACCTTTATTGATATGCTTGAATTGTTTGCCAAAGATGGAGGAACCAGCGGAGTGGTTCTAATCGGTGAAATTGGAGGATCAGCTGAAGAAGAAGCCGCACAATGGGTCATTGATAATAAATTCACAAAACCCATTACAGCTTTTATAGCTGGGCAGACTGCACCTCCAGGAAGACGGATGGGGCATGCAGGAGCTATTATTTCCGGCGGCCAAGGGACCGCTGATGATAAAATAAAGGCTTTAAAGTTAGCTGGTATTCATGTAGCAGACAGTCCAGCAGAAATTGGTATAACAATGGAAAGAGCACTACACTCATAATTGTAATTGGAGAAAATAAAATTGAAAACAAGAACTTTAGCCATCATTAAACCCGATGCAGTTGCATCTGGTCATACAGGAAAAATAATCAGTAGAATTACCAATGAAGGTTTTTCGATTTTAGGTTCAAAACAAATTAAAATGAATCTTTCGCAGGCAGAGGGATTTTATGATATACACCGAGGAAAACCATTTTTTGAGGAATTGACACAATTTATGAGTTCAGGTTCTTGCATTGTTCTCGCTCTTGAAAAAGAGAATGCTGTGAAGGAATGGAGGAATGTCATTGGGGCAACTAACCCTGATGAGGCAGACGAAGGTACCATCCGAAAGCTTTATGCAAAAGATCTAGGACAAAATGCTGTGCATGGCTCAGACTCTGCTGAGAATGGGCAAAAAGAAATTGCTTATTTTTTTGCAGAATTTGAATTAATCTTAAATTGATTCATCCATTATTTTATCTTAGTTTATCAAAGTAATTAAAAAGTTTGGTCCAATGCGGATGATAAAATATTTTTTATTTTCAATTTATCTGGTTGTCTATTTAAGCGGCTGTGAAAAAACAAAGCCAAGTGGTTACATCGGAGAATCTATAACACTAACAGCAAAAAATCTGGATAATATTAAATCCTTAAAATATAAATGGACTATCTCTGAGAAACCAGAAAATAGCAAAATCAAATTAGATAGTGTAATTATATCAGAAGATGAATCATCTTTATCGTTTGTTCCTGATTTTGTAGGCCACTATAGTCTCAGAGTGTCACTATCCTGGTATGGAGAGGTCATTTCAATACAATCATTCTCACTAGAAATCGCCGAAAATGTAAAAAATGAGGTTAAATTAATAAAAACGGAACCATCGCCTACATCACCTCCATCATCTAGCTGGAAAGAAGATGATAAATCATGGTTGGAAGATTCAATTAAAAAACCGATCTTTAATAAAACTATTGAACCATCCTCCTCTTTTTTTAACCCTCCAAAGGACTCAAGTTTTTATACCATTCAGGTCGCCGCAAAAAAGGACGAAGAGAGTGCAGATATATTTATGAAAGAAATGCATGGAAACGGATTCGATGCGTATATTCAAAGATATTATAAAAAGAAATCCAATGAATTGTGGTATAGGATCAGAGTTGGGGCTTTCAATTCTAAAGATTCCGCAGTTGTGGTTGCAGGAGAAATTCAAAAAACCATGCAGTTGCAACCTTGGATTGATTATGTAAGAAAAACCAAGGAGTAAATACAATGGGACCTATGAAGTTATATTTTGATATCCGAGATATCATTAGAGCACCCCGTTTAGCCCTCAGTGGTAAAAAAATAATGATTATGCTAAGCGGAACTCTGGTTGGATATTTAATCTACTGGGTTTTCACAGCAGTTTCTTTTTCCCTTAGTGGAGTTTCAATTAATGAGATGTGGAATGAATATGGGCTCTATCCCTGTTTAGCAGGATCTGTTGATTCCCCTCCCTGGTATGCTTCTACTGTTTTCTATTTGGGAACAGCGTTGTTATTTATATCTTTATCATTAGCATGCACCGCGGTTTCAAGAGTTACAATTAAGCAGCTAAAGGGTGATGAATTCTTTTCATCTTCGGATTCTGCAAAATATGTAAAAAACCACTGGACAGCTGTGGTTATGGCTCCTATTTCTATCGCACTAATCATCACAGTTTTTATGTTATTCGCAGGAATTTTTGCTATTTTTGGAAAGATACCTTATGTGGGGGAATTTCTATTTGCCGTTCCATATCTATTTTACTTTTTTGGATCTTTATTCACTGTTTACACTGGAATCGTATTATTTACCTCATTGGTATATACTCCGGCGATTGTTGCAGCCGGTGAAGAAGACACCATGGGAGCTGTATTTCAATCATATTCAATAACATGGTCTCAGCCCTGGAGAGTTTTATTGTATCATGGGGTGCTCATTTCATTTATGGTTTTGAGCTTGCATATTTTTAGATGGTTTATGAAAGCTTCCTTTTCTCTTATTAACGGTGTATTTGGATGTGACTGGTTAATGGGAGATAAATTAAATAGAATTGTAGCCTATGCCTATGAGGGCGTATTCCCTACATTTATTAATACACTCTGTGGGAGTATATGTTGTACCTTTAAATGCATACAAAGTTTCTGCTCCACATGCCTCACATATATCCCATTTGATAGCGGTGGTGATTTAACGGGGACAGAGACAGTATCTGCTTTATTACTCAGTGTTTTTCTATTTATAATCATTTTATCAGTTTTATCATATGGTCTATCTATCCTCAGTGTTGGAGAAACATTAATGTATGTAATTTTTAAGAAAAAATCTGACAATGATAATCTTGTTGAAAGAAAGGATGAAGATGAGCTAGATGAAGAAACGGACCTTGATCTATCCGATGATGACGAGAGCTCAACTGATGACCCTGCAAATCAAATAAAAAATGATGCCAGTGATCAAGACTTAGGTTCTTCTGCTGAAGAATCTTCTGAATAAGGAAATTTCAATCTATCTAATTTTTAAATTTAAAAACTTTATTAGAGTACTATTCAGACAATGCTTTTGTATCGGAATGATTTGCAAATGGGATTTGAAAATAAGAATATATCAATCCCGAAAGGATCTCTTGAAAAATCAAGTTTTAAGTTTATTCAACCTGAAATTAATTGTGTTTTAAACTGTAAGTCAGATTACAGCGGATTCAAATTAAATGGAAATTTAAATTTTATTTTATCAATTATTTGTGATAGATGTATGTCAATTTTTCAGAATTATATGGATGTTCCATTTAAGCTTGTATTAAGCTCCCAGAATAATATTGTCAATGATAAGGAAAACTTTATGTTGTTTTCTGATGAAGCAGATGAGATTGATATATTGCCATTTATTAATGAAACCATACATCTCTCTTTACCCATGAAAATTTTATGTGCAGAAACATGTAAAGGATTATGTTCCCAGTGCGGAACTAATCTAAATTTAGAAATATGTAAATGTTTATCAGATGGAAAGCATACTCCGTTTGATAAACTAAACCAATTATTATCAAATTAGTTAAAGGAATAATTTATGGCATTACCAAAAAGGAGACAGTCAAAAACAAGGGGAAAGAAAAGAAGAACCCATTACAAACCAGCAGAGGTTAATTATTCAGATTGTCCTCAATGTGGGTCAACTAAATTACCTCATCGTACATGTCAAAATTGCGGTTATTATAAAGGGCGCCCTGTAATATCAACTAGTGACTGATAATTTTAGTTGAATCTCGCCCTAGACATCATGGGAGGCGATAATGCACCATCAGTGGCAATCGCAGGTGCCATGGAAGCTACTTCCCAGTTACCCAATGATTTAAATCTTACTTTAGTAGGAGATGAATCCATCATAAGACAGCATGTTGGTACAAACTTACCAACCAATATATCCATTTGTCACGCTCCTGAGACTGTAACATCTTCAGACCAAGCGTCTCGTATATTAAAATCAAAGCCAGAGTCATCTATTGTGAAGGGATTAAAGCTAGTAGAATCACAGAAAGCTGATGCCTTTATCAGTGCCGGAAGTACTGGAGCAGTTATGGCAACTGCTCTCTTGATATTGGGAAGAGTTCAAGGAGTACGCCGGCCAGCATTGGGAGCATATATACCAACAAATATGGGTGGAAAAATATTTTGTGACGTAGGGGCAAATCCCGAAGTGAAACCGTTTCATATGTTGCAATTTGCAATTATGGCATCCTATTATCTAGAACACATTGAGGGATGTAATAATCCAAAAATTGGATTGATTAATATTGGTGAAGAGCCGAACAAAGGTAGTGAGCTATATCAAGAAACTCATAAACTATTGAGTCAAAAATTATCAAATTTTATAGGGAATGTTGAGGGACGGCATTTACTTACAAGTGAGGCCAATGTATTGGTTTGTGATGGATTTGTAGGAAACACAGTTTTAAAGTTTGCCGAGAGTTGGGTTAATGTATTCAGCAAAGAAATTTCAATTCGTATCAAAGAAAAAACATCCTACAAAATAGGAGCTACTCTTATGAAGCCTGTGTTTAATTCTTTGAAAAAAAATTATGATTATGAGGAACATGGAGGGACCCCTTTATTGGGTCTAAATGGTGTTTGTATAATTGCACATGGGAGCTCAGGGATAAAATCTATAAAGAATTCAATTTTTGTTGCAAAAAAATGTGTTGAAGAAAAACTAGCTTTAAATACAAAACGAACAATTGAAACTTTTTTAGCTGAAGAAAAATGAAAGCTAATATAACTGCCACAGCAAAATATTTACCAGACAGAGTATTAACAAATTTTGAGCTTGAAAAAATTGTTGATACTGATGACGAATGGATCAGAGCCCGAACAGGAATTGAAGAAAGACGCTTAGTAAATGATGGGGAAGCTACATCCCATATGGCTTCTCATATTGGCCTTAAACTTTTAGAAAAATCCGGAAAATCTCCTGATGATATTGACGTTATTATAATTGCAACCTGTACACCTGACCTAATTGTTGTTTCAACTGCGGCATTAGTTCAAGAAAAAATAGGAGCACAAAATGCCTGGGGGTTTGATTTAATGGGAGCATGTACCGGTTTTATTTATGCATTGGAAACTGGTGCTAAATTGGTTGAATCTAATCAATATAAATGTGCAATGGTAATCGGTGTGGATACAATGAGTTCTATCATTGACTATACAGACCGAAATACTTGTATCCTTTTTGGTGATGGTGGCGGAGGTGTATTATTGGAGCCAACAACACAAAACGATGGATTATTGGATGCAATTTTACAGTTGGATGGCAGTGGGAGTACTTATTTAAATGTGCCGGCTGGAGGAAGTTTAAGACCTACATCAGAGGAAACTGTGTCGAATAAACAACATTACGTTTATCAGGATGGTAAAACAGTGTTCAAATTTGCAGTAAAAAAAATGGCTGATGTAAGCGCAGAAATATTGGACAAAAATGGATTTTCTGGAGAAGATGTGAAACTGTTTATTCCTCATCAAGCAAACAAGCGCATTATTGATGCTGCTCGAAAACGTTGCAAGTTATCTGAAGAACAGGTCTATATCAATATCCAAAAATATGGAAATACAACGGCAGGAACTATTCCTATTGCGTTGGACGAGGCAGTGAATGAAGGGCGACTGGAAAAAGGTGATCTACTCTTACTTGCTGCTTTTGGTGGTGGTTTTACCTGGGGAAGTATGCTGATCAGATGGGGAGTATAATTTGAAAACCGCTTTTATTTTTCCAGGACAAGGATCTCAGAAAGTTGGAATGGGTCGTGATCTATTTGAAGAAACAGAAATAGGTAGGTCATATTTCAGTATTGCTAATGATATTATGGAGTGTGATTTAACTTCGATTATTTTTGATGGTCCAGATAATAGATTAAAAGAAACACGATTTACTCAGCCAGCATTATTCACAGTCAGTACTATATTGGGAAAATTATTAATGGAAAGGGACCTGATCCCAGACTTTGTATCAGGCCACAGTCTAGGTGAATTCTCTGCATTAACAATTGCTAATTCATTTGAGTTTGAAATAGGTTTGAAATTGGTAAAGTGTCGTGCAAATGCTATGTATGAATCTGGAATATCACAGCCAGGTACAATGGCAGCAATCATTGGATTATCTCAAGAAAAAGTACAATCTATTTGTGATGATATTTCTGAAAGGTATGGTGTGGTCTCGCCTGCTAACTTTAATGCTCCTGGTCAAATTGTAATTTCAGGTATGGTTAAGTCAGTTAGCAGTGCTATGGAAGTTGCAAAAATATCCGGTGCAAAATTAGTTATAGAATTAAATGTAAGCGGAGCTTTTCATTCTATTATTATGAAACCAGCAAGAGAGAAGCTTGCAGAAATGCTAAATTCCATAGAAATTAAGAATGCAGATTTTCCTATTTTTCATAATTTTTCAGCAAAACCAACGCAAGATAAAGAAGAAATAAAAACGCAACTACTCAACCAATTAGAAAACCCCGTGCTTTGGTCAAGGTCAATTGAGAATATGATTTTACATGGAGCCAATAGTTTTATTGAAGTTGGGCCAGGAAAAGTGCTTACAGGATTAAACCGAAAGATTAATAAATCTATAGAATCTAAAAATGTTGGAACTCTATCAGAAGTGTACTCATGTTTGACCTAAAAGGAAAGACAGCATTGATTACCGGTGCCTCCCGTGGAATAGGTAGAGCTATTTCAGAGGCCTATTGTGAAATAGGAATCCATGTAGCAGGGATTGCCCGAGATATCACACCGATAAAAGACATGGAGAATTCTCAATCATATTCTGGAAATTTTAAGGGATATACTTGTGATATATCTGTTGGGAAAAATGTAAAAGAAACTATTTCGGAAGTACTTAAAGATTTTGGACAAATAGATATTTTAATTAACAATGCAGGTATTACCAGAGACACACTTTTAGTTAGAATGAGTGAAAAACAATGGGACGAAGTTCTAGCAATTAATTTAAAAGGTGCTTTCAATTGCACACGTAATATAGTTAGGCCGATGCTAAAAAATAAATTTGGTCGAATTATTAACATAGGATCAGTTGTAGGAATCATGGGAAACACGGGACAGGCCAATTATGTCGCTTCTAAAGCGGGGCTGATAGGACTTACCAAATCTACTGCTCAAGAACTGGCAAAACGAAATATTACAGTTAATTGCATTGCCCCAGGATTTATTAATACTGATATGACAGAAAAACTATCTGAAGATATAAAAGATCAGATGAAAAAATCCATTCCTATGAATCGATTTGGATCACCTCAGGATGTAGCTTCTTTGGCATTATTCTTAGCCTCAGATGAAGCTGGATACATCACTGGACAAACAATTACCGTCGATGGCGGTATGATTATGAACTAAAATAAAAAGGAGTTGAAATGTCAACATTCAATAAAGTAAAGGATGTTATTTTAGATAAATTAGGGGTTGAAGAATCTCAAATTACTATGGAATCATCCTTTGTAGATGATCTCGGTGCTGATTCTCTTGATACCGTTGAGCTAATTATGGAGTTAGAAGAGGAATTCGGAATAGAGATTCCTGATGAGGACGCCGAAAAAATCACTACTGTAGCTGCAGCGGTGAATTATATTGATAAAGATTAACTAATATAATCTACTTTCTTAAATGAAAGTTGTCGTTACTGGTTTAGGTGTCCTTGCACCAAACGGGCTTTCTGTTCCTTCTTATTGGGATGCCCTATGTTCAGGTCAATCTGGAATAGATACTATTACCGGATTTGATATAACAGATTTTCCTGTTACCATAGCAGGAGAATTAAAAGACTTCAATCCAGAAAACTACTTGGAGTCTCGTGAGATAAGGAAACTTGATCGTTTTTCTATCCTCGGTCTAGCTGCAGCCAAAGAAGCAATTTTTAATTCTGGGTTGAATTTAGATTCCGCGATACTTGATAGAATAGGTGTAATAATCGGAACAGGAGTTGGAGGGATTCATACGTTGGAAGAACAGCACACCGCTCTAACATCTCGTGGACCTCGTAGGGTTTCTCCGTATTTTGTTCCAAAAATGATTGCAAATATCGCAGCAGGACAGATTGCAATCAAATATGGATTTAAAGGACTAAATCAAACCGTAATATCCGCTTGTGCTTCGGCAAATGATGCAATTGGGTACTCATTAAGGTTATTAAGGGCGGGAGATGCTGATGTAATTATTACAGGGGGAACTGAAGCGAGTGTGTCTCCCCTTCCTATGGCCGGTTTTGCAAATATGAAAGCGCTAACTCCAATGAATGAAATTCCTTCAAAAGCCAGTCGTCCTTTTGATCTTGATCGAAAAGGCTTTGTGATGGGTGAAGGAGCAGGAATCCTTGTTTTAGAAACTGAGGAACACGCAAAAAACCGTAATGCAAATATATTAGCTGAGTTGTCTGGATATGGATCTACAGATGATGCTTTCCACGTGACCCAGCCAATTGAAGGTGGTCTGGGTGCTGTCAATGCCATGAAACTTGCAATATTAGATGGAAAATTGAATCATAACGATATCAATTATATTAATGCTCATGGAACCTCCACCTTTTATAATGATAAAAATGAGACTGCTGCTATAAAATTACTCTTTGGTTCCCATGCGGAATCATTAAAAGTGAGTTCTACTAAATCAATGACAGGTCATTTGTTGGGAGCAAGCGGCGCTATTGAGGCAGTTGCATGTGTTAAAGCCATTGAGACAAATCGAATTCCACCTACAATAAATTATACTACACCGGATCCTGATTGCGATTTGGATTACGTTCCAAACAATTCTGAATCACTAGCTATAACAGGCATATTATCTAATTCATTTGGATTTGGGGGGCACAACGCAGTTTTATCTTTTCGTCCTTGGAAAATGTGAGTTTATATATTGAAAAACCTCATTACCTTTTTATCTCAAATATTTAATACTCATCCTATTGAAAAGACACTTGCTTATCGATTTAAAAATAAAAACTATTTGTATCAAGCTCTGACTCATAGATCTATTAATTCTCACGCGAGAAAGAACTACGAACGACTGGAATTTTTAGGTGACGCCGTTATAGATATTATAATAAGTAAGTTCCTAATCAAGGAATTTCCAATGGGAGATGAAGGGTTGTTAACTCAAAAACGTTCAGGTTTGGTACAAAAACAATTTTTAGGCAGTATGGGAAAACAATTAAATCTAATTTCTTATTTAGACATTGACTCCACTGTAAATATTAGCAATAAGAAAGTGAGATCTCGTCTTGAAGCAAATATGTTGGAAGCACTACTTGGAGCTATTTACTTAGATGGCGGATTAAAGCCATGCCATAAAATCATATATGAAATAATTTGGAGACACCGACTAGAAGCATGGAAAACAATAAACTATAAAGGGAAATTGATTGAATACTGTCACTCAGGCTCATTAGAAAATCCTATATTTTTAGTATCAAATGTTAAAGGTCCTGAACATAAAAAAACATTTGAGGTCCAGGTAAAAATTAAAGACAGAGCTTTTCCTTCGGGATTTGGGTCAAATAAAAAGGCCGCTGAACAAAAAGCGGCTCAAAAAGCTTTGGTAGCACTAAGCGCTTGAGGACTTAATCATATTCTTTAAGTTGGTCTCTGATTACTGCCGCTTCCTCATATTTTTCAAGCTCCACTGCTTTTTTTAGCTTATTTTCTAAATCTTCTTTTTTATCACCAAATTCATTTATTTCAGAATCATTTTCAATTTCTTCATTTTGATTTGAGGCTTCTTCCATTACAGAGTCTTCAACAAAAATTGGTGCTTCTGTTCTCAAAGCAATAGCAACCGCATCACTGGGACGTGAATCTAAATTTAATGATCCAATATGCATCCCTTCTATTTCAATTCTTGCGTAAAAGACCCCATCAATTAAATCAGTGATTTGTACTGAATTAATTTTCCCATTTACTTCACTGATCATTGCTTTAATAAGGTCATGAGTCATAGGTCTTGGTGGCTCTGTATACTCTAAAGCAAGTGCAATAGAGTGCGCCTCACAGGCTCCTACCATAACCGGCAGCGATCTATCTCCAGTAATTTCTTTCAGTAAAACAGCATAGCTGCGAGTGGAATGGTGAAATGTAATTTTAGAAACTTTAACAGGAATCATACTAAAAGTTAGATAAGATGTTAGATGTGTTCAATGATTTTCATCACATGTTCGTATAAAATACTATCCATCCCTAGATTCCAATTCTGATTTCAAAAAATTAATTTTCGTAACCGGGGTGGGATCACTCTCAGATAAAATTGCACACCAATAGCTCAGCCAGTCTCCAAAATAAATAAAGTGAAATACTCTTTCAATGAAAGAATCACCTGAAACATTTATAGTATGTTGATCAATATTAATTTTCTTTAAAATATCTTGAGTAATATTAATTCTCTCTAAATTACGGGGATGACTTTCTAATTCAACCAACCAAAGAACAGCATAATAGTCAAAATAATCAGAGTTGTTCTCCCAGCCCACAATTTCATTATGATTCATTTCAGGTATTTCATTAGTATAAGCAAGCATCTTACTGTTTTCACATAGCTGGCCTTTTATACGTATAGCGAGTTTATCTGTTCTCCCTGTTTCACCATAAATCACCACAATTTTTTTATATATTTTCTGAGCTAAAGAAAAAGAGTTATTCCTTGAATTTTGAAGTGAATATTTTTCACGCAATGAAAATATTAATTTTGTTGTATCAATTAAAATAGATTCAAGTGGTACATCTATATCTAAAATTCTTTTAAGTAGAAACATCAAAGGAATAAGTGAAAACCCAACTGCTGCACGAGGCTGTAACCCTGGTGGAATGTTCAGCTCATCCAAACTATTTTTCTTTAATCGTGATGATAGTTCACCGCCAGTGGTTATACCAATTATTTGCGCTTTTTTAGAGTTTGCTTCTTCAAAAACTGAAAGAGTCTCTTCTGTATTTCCTGAGTAAGATGAACAAATGACCAAGGTCCTTTCATTTACCCAGTTTGGTAAGGTATAGTTTCTAGAAACAAAGAAGGGAACAGTTAGATATTTCCCAAAAATAAGAGATAATAGATCTCCTCCAACCGCAGAACCGCCCATACCAGCTAAGACAATAGAGTTTATATTCTTATATTTTTTAGATAAGTTAATATTTTTCCCAATCTTAATGGCCTCCTCCATCTGATTAGGGAAATCATAAATTGATTGAAACATATTTTCTACGTCTATTTTTTCCTTATTCATTTTTTTAATGATCTCTGTTTAGTATGAGTTTAGTAAATTGTAATAACCTGGAATTACATGGGTCTGGTATATATTTAAGGGTGTCAATTGCCTGATCAATATATGATTGAATCATCTGATCTGCCTTTTTAAGGATACCATTAGCCTCCAAAAACTCCTTTTGAATTTTTATGGATCTATCAATTTCTAAAATATTTGAATTTAAGTTTTGCCAGTCCTTTTGATTTTTTTCCCTTGCCAGAATAGATAAAATAGTTTGTTTCCCTCTTGTTAAATCACTGCCCAGACTTTTTCCCATATTTTTTTCATTAGCTGTAATTTCAAGCATATCATCTTGAATTTGAAATGCAGTTCCTAACTTAGTTCCGAATTTTTTTAATGATTGAATTGTTTCCAACTGTTGATTCCCTAAAATCCCACCCAGCTCTGTACATAGGCCAATTAACCATCCAGTTTTTTTTTCCACCATAATGAGATATTCATCTAATGTAATATTGGTATCATATTCGTATTGTTTATCATATGCCTGCCCCTCACATACTATTAGTGCTGCATCATTGAATGTTCCAATAACTTCCAAGGGATGGTTCTGTACTTTTGCTATCATACTCAATGACATTACATAAATACCATCACCAGCAAGGATCGCAGTGGATTCATCCCATTTTTTATGTATTGTATGCTGACCATGACGCAAATCATCCTGGTCCATTATATCATCATGTACAAGAGTAAAATTATGGAGCAACTCCACAGCTATACCTGCATATTTGAGATCCTTTTCGGTAGCACCTAAAGAATCACCAGTAATATATAATAAAATTGGTCTGAGGCGTTTTCCTTCTCCTGAGAAAACATAGGAAATAGGTTCATACAAATATGTTGGATGTTTTGGGAGAGATAACACTCTGAGTGCATCATTAAATTCGTCCCTTAACTTAGTTATATATTGTGGAGTTAGGTCAGTGTTCAACTGATGTTCGTAGTTCACCAAAAGAATTCAGTTTATTCAATACAGTATCTTTTATTTCTATCATTCGTTCATTTGTTTTTGCTTCGAATCTGCAGACAATAACCGGCTGAGTATTCGATGCTCTTACTAATCCCCATCCGTCACCAAATTTTATCCTTACACCGTCAATTGTACTACAGTCATATTTAGAAGAGAAATAATCATGGGAGGTTTTAGCTATTTTAAATTTTTCTTCATCTGATTTACACTCTAATCTCATCTCTGGTGTTGAAAAATACTTGGGTATATCTTTTCTTAGTTCAGATAATGAGAGTGTATTCCTTGATAAAGTTTGAATAGTACGGGCAGCAACATAAATTGCATCGTCATAGCCGTAGTAATCATCAGCAAAAAATATATGACCGCTCATTTCTCCTCCAAATTTACACTTTGATTCAGCCATTTTTTGCTTGATAAGTGAGTGGCCTGTTTTCCACATTATGGGCCTTCCTCCCGCTTTGATGATCATATCCTCCAATGCCTGTGAACATTTTACATCAAATAGGATTTCATCTCCTTCATTGATCAATTCAGGTAGAAAGAGAGTCATCAATTGATCCGCCCATAAAATCTCTCCCTGATCATCCACAACCCCAATTCGGTCTGCATCTCCATCAAAGGCGATTCCTATATCATATTTTCCTGTTTTCATTTCAGAAATTAAATCTGATAGGTTTTTTTCAACGGTCGGATCGGGATGGTGGTTTGGAAAGTTGCCATCCACATCGCAATACAGTTCTTTTAACTCTATTCCTAGCTTTTTATATAGCCTCGGTGCAATGAGGCATCCGGCAGCATTTGCACAGTCTAAAACAACTCTCATAGGTCTTTCAAGAGTAATCTTATCTAAAACCATCTCCATATATTCCTTGCGAATATTATATGGGGCTTCATCTCCATCTCCTTCTTCAAACTTTCTAAGCTCAATAATTTTTCTAATATCTTGGATTGCTTGTCCATAAACCGGTTTATTAAACATAGATATTTTAAATCCATTAAATTCTGGAGGATTATGGCTGCCTGTAATTTGAACAGCACCACCTACTCCTAATTTAAACATACTGAAATAATTTACTGGTGTTGGAAGCAGTCCCAGTTTAATGACATCTATTCCCGTAGATAAAACTCCCTCTTTGAATTTATTCATTAGCTCAGGAGTTGATAATCTTATATCACCGCTAAGAGTTAGCTCTCTACCACCATTCCTTTTGAGATAAGTTCCAAATCCTTTCCCCAGAAGTTCAACCACCTCTGGGGGAAAATCTACAGTCACCTCTCCTCTAATATCATATTCTCTAAAAATATATGGATTAATTTTCATTGTTCCTTCTTGATATATAGTGAAAAACTAAGTTGAATAAGCGATTTAATTTAGTGATGTTTTAAATGGAGTCTTAGATTTCTTTCAGCACTTTACTCAAAAATCCTCCTGCATTTTCTAACTCTAGTTCAGCTTTCTGATGAGTGCATTTTTTTAATATCATGACAATCGCTTTTTTTACTGATTTATCGGCTTCTAGTAATTTTTCTCGAGCAGTTTCATAATCACTTTTGGTCAATTGTGTAATGATCCGAACTCCTCTATCTATCAGTTTTTCGTTGACCGCCATGAGATCAACCATAAGATTTCCATAGACCTTCCCCAATTTTATCATGGTCGTTGTAGAGATCATGTTCAATACCAATTTGGTTGCTGTTCCTGCTTTCATTCGTGTAGAACCTGTGATGATTTCAGGTCCTGTTTCTACTTTTATTAATGAATCAACCGTTACCGGATAATAGGGTTCAGAGTTGCAGACTATCATACTGGTTTTTGCTCCCAATTGTTGGGAATATGTTAAAGCTGATTGGACATAAACAGCTGCTCCGCTGGTGCTTATTCCGATCACAATATCTCCGGAGGAAACTCCATTTTCTTTTAGATCATGAATTCCATTTTCCGAAATATCTTCAGCGCCCTCAACTGATCTTTTTAGAGCTTTATCTCCACCTGCAATGATTCCTGTGAACCATTCAGAAGGTGCAGAAAAAGTCGGTGGAATTTCAGATGCATCTAAAACTCCAAGTCTTCCGCTGGTTCCTGCTCCAACATAAAATATTCTATTACCATTTTTCAGTGCTGTCACACAGTATGAAACAGTCTCTCTGATCTGTGGAATTGCTTTTTTCACTGCATCTGCTACACATTTATCTTCAGAGTTGATGATGCGTAGAATATTTTCAGTTGATTTTAAATCTATGGACTCCGAAATGGGATTCTTTTTTTCTGTTGTCAGATTTGCTCGAGATCTCATTATTCTGTTCAATAACTAAATAAATTTAAACTAAAATCTAACCAATTATAAATGAGTTTAGATAGTAATGGATATATCTGAAATAAAACAATGGTTAAATCTAAGTGTAAGAATTTCACAGGAATTTATTGAACAGTTTACAGATTGTGCAGTAGAACTTGGGGCAATCTCTGTCTGGATAGACTGTGATGTCGTGGAAAATGGAACACATTTTTTAAACCAAATAGAAAAAGATGAACTGATATTAACTCTCACGTTTAAACAGGACATCAACCCTGAATCTTTTTTGCAGGAACTATGCAGGGAGGTCGGACTGAAACAGATTCCATCTTTTGAGTTGAAATGGATTCCAGACCAAGAGTGGGTTTCTTATACACAGGACCTATATAAACCTATTAAAATCAGTGAAGCCCTCTGGATTTGTCCGTCATTTGAGAAGATCACAGATAAAAATGCAATCAATGTGATGATTGAACCTGGAATGGCCTTTGGAACAGGAACTCATCCAACAACCCAAATGTGTCTGGAATGGATTTCAAAAAATGCTCAAAATAAAACTAAAGCTCTGGATTATGGATGCGGAACGGGAATCTTAGGAATCACAGCATTCAAGTGTGGAATACCGTTTGTAACGGCAGTAGATAATGATAAAAAAGCACTAGAAATTACCAAATCAAATTCCAAGCTAAATGGTGCTGAAATAATTGTTGTACACCCTGAGACACCAATTAATGATTCTTTTGATATTGTCGTAGCAAATATTCTGGCAAACCCGCTAATTGAAATGAAAAATGAATTATCACGATATGTTAAACCAAGTGGATATCTGATCCTGTCCGGGATTCAAGCTCATCAATCTGAAAAGGTAATCCTCGAATATAGTAATTTGATCAAAATAATGATATTGCACACTCAAAGTGATTGGGTACTTTTAGGAGGCAGAAAAACCTAATTCATTTTTGTAAAATATCTTTTCGCCTCCTCCATCACTTTTGGTGCCAGCAAAAGCGTTGATATCAATGTAGGAATAACCATTAAGGCAAACATTCCATCCACAAAGTTTATGGCAATATCAAGGGAGACAATGGAAGCTACGAAAATCATACATACATAAAACCAGTTGTATGCCGGTTTCCATTTAGTTCCAAAAATATATCCTGCACATTTTCTTCCGTAATAAGAATAGCCAAACATTGTGGAGAGGCTAAAAGTCAGAACCGCCAAAATCATTAACAATTTCCCTGGCACGCCCATTTCCTTTTCAAAGGCAAGAGCTGTTAGAGTTACACCATTGGCCTCTGTATCATATAGCCCCGAAATCAATATAACAAAAGCGGTAACCGAACATACTATGATCGTGTCAATGAACGGCCCCAGCATAGCCACCAACCCCTCTCTAACAGGCTCTTTTGTTTTTGCCGCGCCATGTGCCATTGCCTCTGTACCGGTTCCGGCTTCATTGGAAAAAACACCCCTCTTAATTCCAATAATGATCAATGAGCCCAGTGCACCTCCAAGAACAGCGTCTCCAGTGAACGCATCTTTAAAGATCAATAAAATTAACGATGGGATTTCACTGATGTGCGACAATAAAATAAATACAGCTGATAAAAAATAAATCCCAACCATTAGGGGAACCAGTCTTGAGGCAACTTTTGCAATCCTTTTGATGCCTCCAAAAACAACTATTCCAACAACAATGGCAACACATATTCCTGTTATTCCATCTCCCAGAATTTGTGACTCCTGAAATAATCCCAGAGGTCTATGAACAAAGTCACGGATAATCTGTGCCAATTGATTCGCCTGGAAAAAGGTGAGACAGCCAAACATCCCTGAGATACTAAAGAAAACCGCCAGCGGTTTAAATTTTTTTCCCAATCCGGTCTCAATAAAATACATTGGTCCTCCCTGAATTTCGCCGGAATCATCCTCGCCCCGATACATAACAGAGAGTGTACAGGTGAAAAACTTAGTTCCCATTCCTAAAATAGCGCTCAACCACATCCAAAATAGAACTCCCGGACCGCCCGTATGAATGGCAACGGCAACTCCCGCAATGTTTCCCATTCCCACTGTACTTGCGAGGGCACTAGAGAGAGCTTCAAAGTGGGAGATTTGTCCGGGATCATCATCGGAATCATATTTCCCTCGCAATATGTTCACCGCATGACCGAGATACCTGAATGGAATCAATCTGCAGAATAATGTAAAAAATATCCCGCTTGATATTAGGACAACCACCAGAGGCATGCTCCACATAACCTCAGCAAAAGTTGACATTATCTTATCTAAATATTTAACCATTATATTTCTGCTTTAAAATACCTACCAATTATGTTTCAAATTAGGTGCAAATTACGGAAATTCATGGTTTAGTTTACACTAACAATGAGAAAACTTGACCTATACCTCATTCGCCAGTTTATTACCTTTTTAGGACTAATCCTAATAGGGTTCCAACTCATCTTTATTATTGTTGATGTTTTTGAGAACTTAGATAAATTCATTGACAATAAGGTGCCCCTGAAAGTTGTCATCCTTTATTATACTTATACCCTGCCATGGTTTATAAATATTGGTCTTCCAATGGCTGTCCTCATTGCAACAGTTTTCAGTATGGGCCTGCTGGTGAAGAGAAATGAGTGGACCGCAATGAAATCATCCGGAATCAGTCTATATCGAATTGTCATCCCGTTTTTGTTCGTCAGTTCCCTAGTGAGTCTGGGGTCATTTTATCTTGATAATTCCCTGGTAAGCTTGGGAAATGAAAAAAAAGCTGAGATTAAGAACGAATATATGAAACGAAAATCAAGTAATTCAAAAAACAAGCAGAAAGTGCTGAAAGATTTATTTTTCCAAAAAGAAAAAAAACTTCATCTGTCAATTTCAAAATTTAAGGTGAGAGATAGATCTGCTGATAAGGTAACGCTCATCTCACTGAAAAACGAGCTGCTTCATCAAAGAGTTGACAGCAAAAAAATGGTCTGGCAGGATTCTCTCTCTCTCTGGAAATTAAAAGATTACTCCATTCGAAATTTTGATGAGCAGGGGATGGAATCAACTGTGGTGATCTCATCAGAAGATACACTGATGAACGTCTCATTCACACCAGAAGAACTGGTTCAAAAATATAAATCTCCTGAAGAACTGAATATTTATGAACTGAATACCAGAATTAAAAAACTGAAAGAGAATGGTGTAAATACAGTCCGATGGGAGGTTGCGAAACATTTCAAAATTTCCTTTGCATTTACCAGCATCATTATAATGCTATTTGGTATCTCACTGGCTGTTATAAATCCATCCGGTGGACTCTCTTTGGGAGCAGGAATGAGTATTTTTGTGATCTTTTCTTACTACGCATTTATAAAATTTGGACAATCCCTCGGTATAAAAGGCGTTATCAGTCCCCTTTTGTCTGCATGGATGGGAAACATTGTTTTTATAATTGGAGGAATTATTCTATTAAAATTGGTTAGAAAATAGTAGAATATATTTTAGTTATTAAATCCGTTTTAATTTTTATAAAATTGCCAAATAGTACAATAGTATATAAATGATTAATAGCAACTTGATACATTATACAATAAAATCAATTCTTTGGTTTATACTCATAATGGTAATAGAAAATAATTTTGCCAGAGCCGATCCCTGGTTCCATATATTAAGTATTTTTTTATTAAGTATCCCTGTAGGATTGGGTGGTATTTACACAAACACTGTTCTCCAAATCCATAGATTAAAAATATTTTCTACTTTGGGTATACTATACGGATTTTTTTCTCGGAGATCTTTGAGGATCTGCTCATGGGTTTGTTGGGCTATATTTTCATCATTTTTTATGTTTATTCAATTTCATTTCTATAACAAATTAGATTGGTTTACTTTTTTCCTTGTTATCCCAATATTCGGTTTTGTTTTCAGAATAATTCAAAAAAAATCTGATCAAGAATTAAAACCTTATATAAGCACTGCTTTTACAATTCGTTTTACTAGATATATTGTCCCAATAATCATGCTGTCGATCTACGTTATTTTATCTCTTTTTTTCACTGATAAAGTTGAGTATTCTACAATGAATGAAGCTATAATTGCTAAAAAAGCTAATGTTTCAGATATAACGAGCAATGGGCTTGTTAAGAAAGTTGCTCTATCTTTGGCATTTTATAATGGAAGTTTAACTTTTGCACTTGGACATTTAGAACACTTCACTATAAATACATTCCTACAGTTGGTTCTATTTGGATTTGGAAACTTAGTGATTTTCTATAATGCTTGTGCAATTCTTACATGTTTCCTTATTCCTAGAGTTGAGTATCGACGTGTTTTTGGTCCATTGAGTGAAAAAAAAATTCCTCAGAAAGTACCTAATGCTCGCATAGCTGGTATTTCTGCTGTTACTGCATTCTTGAGTTTATTTATATATGTTCCTTTATTTGTGGGTATTAATGCATACGTTAAGTCACCTGATTTCGAAAGGATAGAAGATATTATAGGACGAGGTATAAAACCAGTGGTTAACATATTTGATGGAACTGATTATAGATACTATGAAACTGGAACACCAGATAGTATTCAGGCAACCACATTTGAGGCTTTGGTGACAATTAGATTATCTAAAAAACAATTAGAAGGTCAAATTGACCATGCATTTGATAATATAGAATTAAATGTAGATAATTATCTAGATTGGTATTATAGCTTGTCAGGTGAATATGGAAGATTAGCAAAAATGTTGTTCAATGAGCTTGATGCTTATATGATAGAAAAACTTGATGAACATTTAAAACAAGGGGATGCTTTTAAAAGGGTTGAGATAGCATTAAATGAAACGCTCACGAATCATAAAAATGCTCTAATTAAATATAATAATACTGTACAAAATATTTTGAAAAATAATAGGATTATTCAGACTGATAGTACAGAATATCAAGTGGTAAAAACAATAGAGTTAAAGAATTTAATCCTCCCTCTAAGTCATCAAGATGTGATTGGATTTGAGCAAAGGTTACGCGCTTCGAGTGGCGTTGGCGCAGCAACTGGTGTTGTTACGGGTGTAGCTGTAAAAGGCATTCTTGAAAAGGCAGCTAGTAAAGGCACTCTTAAAATGGCAGCAAAAGCATTAAGTAAGGTTATTTTTTCAAAAACAGCATCCGGTATAGGAGGTTTGATAGGTGCAACTATCGGTTCAATTATTCCAGTTGTAGGAACAGCAGCAGGAGCAGTTGTAGGTGGTACAGTTACTGCTTTAATTGCTGGTGTCTCTGTAGAAATGATTATGATTGAGCTTGAGGAAAAAATGAGTCGGGAAGATTTCAAAAAAGATATGCTTCTAGCAATAGAAGAAGCTAAGTTTGAATTCAAACAGAAAATATTAAACAACAGTCTTCGAACGGAATAAATCTCTCTAATTTGTCATATTCTTGAGATTTTTTGTTTATAATGATTTATAGGTGGGAATGAAATTATTTCTTTTAATAATATGGTATAAGAATCATATCCACTCTATCCTTTTTATTACTAATATTAAATATTTATTGTTTATTTATCATTATTATGATTATTATTAGTATATATTTAGGAGTAATAAATAATGTTCACTGGAGAAAACATAAAGGAACTCAGAGTCAAGCTTGGTATTCAGCAGACAGAATTGGCTGAAAAATTAAACACAACCGTTCATACCATCCGGTACTGGGAGCAAAACCCAAATGTATCCATAAAATCCAAGTATGAACCTATTCTTAAATTACTGTTAGAAGAAAATGTATACGATGAAAATATGGTATTGGTTAATGATGGATTTTTTAAAAAAATAAAAGAAAACTTGGCTCGCATTCCATTTCTCCGTGATGCAATAGCACTATACTTCTGTGCTGTTGCCCCTGAGACACCAATAAAGATGAAGGCGATTGCATTCGCGGCCCTTGCTTATTTTATAATGCCCATAGATGCAATTCCAGATGCAATTCCTATAGCTGGTTTTACAGATGATGCTGCTATGATTATAGGGGCTATAGCTACCCTTGAATCTATAATGACGGACGAATATCGTATTAAAGCTGAAGAATGGCTAAATAAGCTTACTTAATAAGTTAAAGGAAAATATTATTAATCAACTTTCCCTATTTACAAAATATAGTCTTCGAATAAGATTATCATCTATAGAAGATCTGTCACTTGAATCTATCGCAAAGATGGATGAGATTCAGATCTATGAGTTAAGTATCTCAATCTTTCAGATGATGGAATTCTGGATGGAATGTTTAGAAAAACTAGATATTAATTCTGCTAATATAACACCCTACAAAAAAGCTTTACTTGACATCTCTGACCTATGGTTCAAAAAAATGACCCAAGTGCTACAGCAAATTGACACCGGCAATAATTTTAGTAAAAAAATCAAAAAACTCATAAGTGTATAGTTTATATAATAAAATAGGAGAATACAAATATGAACATAAAAGAATCTAATATTTCAGATTGGAAAGACAAAGAGCCCAACCAAGAATCAGGGGGGAAAGTTCGTCAGAAATTTAAAGAATATTTAAAAAAAACCATTGGAAGTATCCCTTTTACAGAAGACGCTGTTGCCCTCTTTCTGTTATTTTTAGACCCTGAATATCCTTCCATAAAAAAAGGAGTTGCTGTTTTTGCGCTGCTCTATTTTATCACGCCAGTTGATCTAGTACCAGATACTTTACCTGTTGTTGGATTTTTGGATGATGCTGGAATAGTTGCAGCTGCAGTTAATATGTATCATGAAGACATTCCTATATATAGAGAGAAAGCAATAAAGTGGCTGGAAGATAATGATTTTAGATGATATGTCTATAACTCAACCAATTTACAAAAAAGTAAAACGGGAAAAATTAAAATCTGTTATAAATTAATACCGGTAATGTTCCGGTTTGTAGGGACCTTCTTTAGATACTCCAATATAATCTGCCTGCTCATCTGTCAATTTGGTTAATTCAGCGCCAAGATGATTTAAATGCAGTCGAGCCACTTCCTCATCCAAAATTTTTGGCAACACATATACACCAATATCCGGCGCATCTTTTGCTAACGCAATTTGAGCCAACACCTGGTTCGTAAAAGAGTTTGACATAACAAAACTTGGGTGCCCCGTTGCACAGCCCAGATTCACCAATCTGCCTTCCGCCAATAAAAAGATTTGATGTCCACTAGGAAAAGTGTACCTGTCAACCTGTGGTTTGATCTCCTCTCGATTTACATCTGAGTCTTCATTCAGAGGTGTCACCTGAATTTCATTGTCAAAATGCCCGATATTGCAGACGATTGCCTGATCTTTCATTCCGTACATATGCTTTTTGGTGATCACATCTTTATTTCCGGTGGTTGTCACAAAAATATGTCCCTCCGAAAGAGTTTTTTCTATGGTAGTGACCTTAAATCCTTCCATTGATGCTTGTAGGGCGCAGATAGGGTCAATCTCCGTTACAATCACTCTGGCACCGTATCCGCGCATGGATTGCGCGCACCCTCGACCCACATCACCATATCCACACACCACAACGGTTTTTCCCGCAACCATGACATCCAGCGCTCTTTTAAGTCCGTCTGCAAGTGATTCTCTGCAACCATAAATATTATCAAATTTTGATTTGGTAACTGAGTCATTTACATTATAGGCAGGGAAAAGAAGTTCTCCCATCTTTTCCATTTGCATTAACCGGTGAACTCCAGTTGTAGTTTCCTCAGATACTCCAATAATATTTTGGGAGACCTCGTGCCAATGATTAGGTTTTTTATCCAAAACTTCCCGAATTAATTCTTCAATTATTCGCTCCTCTTCTATGGTAGTAGTGATAGCAGGAACATCGCCATTCTTTGTAAAATATTCTTCTAACGCATATCCTTTATGAATCAATAGCGTCGCATCTCCCCCATCATCCACGATGAGGTCCGGACCGGAGCCATCTGGAAACGTCAGTGCCTGCAGTGTACACCACCAATATTCCTTCAAAGATTCACCCTTCCATGCAAAAACCGGTACTCCAGTTTTTGCAATCGCAGCTGCTGCGTGGTCCTGTGTTGAAAATATATTACAGCTAGCCCATCTAACATCTGCACCTAGGTCCACCAACGTTTCAATCAAAACAGCTGTCTCAACTGTCATATGAAGAGAGCCAGTTATTTTTTTGCCGGTAAGTGGTTTTTCATTTCCATACTTTCTCCGGGTTGCCATGAGTCCGGGCATTTCTTTCTCAGCTATCTCTATTGCTTTTCTACCCGCACCTGCAAGAGAAATATCTTTAACTTTATGCGCTATAGATTCTGTAATGTTCTGAGTTAATAATTCAGTCATTGGGCTCTCCTATTGTTTAGACTGAAGGGTTTCAACCATATCAGTTTTCTCCCACGTAAATTCATTCAATTCACGACCAAAATGTCCATAGGCTGCAGTGCCTGAGTATATTGGTTTTTTCAGGTCGAGATGTCTAATAATTTCTGCAGGGCGCATATCAAAATTACTATTTACTATTGTCTCAATTTCCCTTTCTGAAATTTTGTGAGTTCCAAAAGTATTTACCATTAATGAAACAGGTTTTGCAACGCCAATTGCATATGCAACCTGAACCTCACATCTGTCTGCAAGCTCCGCAGCGACAATATTCTTTGCAACATACCTAGACATATAACATGCTGACCTATCCACTTTTGATGGATCTTTTCCAGAAAAAGCACCACCTCCATGACGCCCCATTCCGCCATATGTATCAACTATGATCTTCCTCCCTGTTAATCCTGCATCGCCATGAGGTCCCCCTATCTCAAACATTCCTGTAGGGTTAACATGTATTTTAATATCTCCATTCCAAAGCTCACCGCAGACTGGTTTTATAACATGCTCTCTTATTTGCTGGGTTATCTCTTCGTGCGTGATGTCAGGAGAGTGTTGTGTAGATACCACAATCGTCTCAATATACTTTGGCTTATGGTCTTCATATCTAACTGAAACCTGTGATTTTCCATCTGGTCTGACCCAAGACAACTTTCCGGTTTTTCTCACATCAGATAGTTTTTTCGTCAATTTATGAGCTAAATGAATAGGCAGAGGCATCAACTCTTTCGTTTCATTTGTGGCATATCCAAACATCAATCCCTGGTCTCCGGCACCCTGTTCTCTGTTGTCATCAGCCGTTACTCCCTGTGAAATATGGGGACTCTGCTTATCCAATTTTATCATCACTTCACATGAATCAGAGTCAAACTTTAGTGCTGGATCATTATAGCCAATCTCTGCGATTGTCCTTCTTACTACAGACTCTAAATCAAAGCTCTCTTTTGAAGTAACTTCCCCCGCAACTCCCACAAACCCGGTTGTCGTCATGGTTTCCACCGCAACTCTGGAATCTGGGTCACCCCTTAAATACTCATCTAAAATTGAATCAGAAACAATATCACAGACCTTATCTGGGTGCCCCTCAGTTACAGACTCAGATGTAAATAAATACGTTGACAATTTAATCTCCTCAGTTTCTCAAACTAAATATATTTGCTAAAATACAGCCTTAAATTTAATAAATTAGTTTTGTAAACTAAATTATTTTTACTAATTGGTTTTAATAGATCAATGGATGTATAAATAGCAAACTAGTTACTTCTTTTAGTTGACTAAGTTAAAAAATAGTTTCATTTGAAAAATTGTTCCATCATCCCACCATCAACGTAATTATTATCAACAATATTAACTAAGTAATAGGTCTCATATATTTCTTGTAATATTTTAAATGATTCAGATTCCTGATCGTATATTGAGGCCCAATCATTCATCCACAAACCGAAAGCTTCATCCTTCCAAATTAAAAATGACCGTGTGTCTACAATGGTCGGCTGCATAATTTCCTTTCCTGGGAATACTCCCCACGTTACAGCCATTACACTATTTTCAGACAAGTTTGTAATTAATTTACCATCGATGTTGATTGCCTGATAGGAAATATTATCTGTTGATTTTAAATTTTTTAGAAATGTATCTAGCTTATCGTTTGATGTAAAAAACTCCAAATAGGCCTTCTGATAAACTCTCCCTCCTGATCCACCCCAGCCAACTATAGCATCCTCTGACGGTGCCCCATTTACGTTTGGCTGAGAGTTGATTGTAAAAAATCCCATCTCATTTAAATTGATCAGACTGCTAGAGATCTGTTGGCTTTCATGAGCTAATGGCATTTCACACCAGGGAAGACAATTGATCTCACCTTTACAGAATGATACAAATACGTCTTTTATATCTTCAATAGATTTTGGCTCTCCCCAGATTTTTTTCCTTTTTGCCTTTACTTTATCACTCTTTGCACCAGCTCTTATAGCATGATATTGATTTAATTCGCCAAATGTTGGGCTTGTTATATCACCCCAACGACCATTAGGAAAATCATCCCAGCTCTCTGTTCGAGCTAAATAGCTTACAGTTCTATTGCTCCAATATATAGGGCGCACGTCTTCAGCAGTTTTCCGGTCACCTAATGTCGATTGACGCCACGGTAGTTCCTTAATGATTCCCTGAGATGAAACAAGGTTCAGTGATCTTAAAATCTCTGAGACAGAGTGTTCCAAGTTCAGTGTATAAAAATGTAACCCCGGCACACCCTCCTCAATCAGTACTCTGCCCATCTCTGAAGCTTGGTCTACTCCATAATTAATCACACTAGAATCATCATCTTTTATTGATTCTAACTGTTTGGAGATTAAATTGGGGATACTAACTTTACAAAACTGTGTAAATTTTAAAAACCTGGCATAGTTATGGATAGGCATTATACCTGGGATTATTGGTACCTTTATCCCCGCTTTAACACATTTATCTCTAAAGAGAAAAAACTTATCAATATCATAAAATAATTGAGTAATAACAATGTCCGATCCAGCATCCACCTTTTCCTTAAGGAACTTTATATCAACATTGATGTCCGTTTGCTCTTGGTGGCCATCAGGGTATCCTCCCACACCTAAGAAAAAGTCATCTCCAAATTCTTTTCTAATATATCGTACGAGATCAATCCCATAGCGAAAGCCCTCTGCATGTTTCTCCCAAGTAAGGGATCCCTCTGGTGGGTCACCCCTTAGCGCCAAAATATTGGAAAGGTCACTTTCTTTTGCCTCCATAAGGATTTTCTTTATAGATGATTCTCCCATATTTGTACACGTAAGATGCATCATTACATCCAAACCAAAATATTTTTGTATAGTTTTACACATTTCTAGCGTTTTATCGGCAGTGGACCCTCCAGCACCCCACGTAACATCAATGTAAGCAGGATGAAGGGAGGCCATTCTATCGATCCTGCTATATAGATTTTCTGTCCCAAAATCTGTTTTTGGTGGAAAAAACTCAAAGCTATAAAAAGTTTTATCTTTAGCTATATAGTCTGCTATTTTTTCTGATATTTTCATTTTGTATTCTTGTTAATAAAGTGAGTTCTACCTGTAACTAAAATTAGTTATTCCCCAGTGTACTGAAGTAGCAGGATTCGGGATGGGAAAAATACCATCCGCATACAGATGCTGCGGGATTCATTGCGTATGTTTCTGTTAATTGAATTCCTGTGTTTTCTCCCACATTCAAGAGGGTCCAAATCTTATCCTTTTCACTGTGATCAGGACACGAAGGATATCCCGGAGCCGGTCGTATTCCAGTATATTTTTCCCTGATAAGCTCCTCATTAGTATAGTTTTCTGTTTTTCCATATCCCCAAATTTCTTTCCGAACTCGTTTATGAAGATGTTCAGTAAAAGCTTCTGCTAACCTGTCTGCTAAAACCTTCACTAAAATGGAATTATATACATCGTTTTGATTCTCGAAACTTTCCACTAATTTTTCTAGACCAATTCCCGTAGTTACAGCGAATAGTCCAATCCAATCACTTTCAGGAGCAATAAAATCTGCTAAACTGTAATTTGGCTTTTTCCATCCCTTATCAACTAACTGACGAGGGAAATGAAAATCAATATCTCCTACCTGTACGGTTTCATTACTTGCAGATGCTGTGAATAATCCTAAAACTCCCTTAGCCTTTAAAGAATTTTCTGAAATGATTGTTGATAATAATTCTTTTCCATCTTTCCATAACTTTTGTGCTTCCTTACCATATTTAGGATGGTTTAAAATATTAGGATATTTCCCCTTCAATTCAAATGCATGAAAAAAGGGAGACCAATCAATGTAATCACTAATTTTGTGTAGAGAATAATCTTTAAAAACCTTCAACCCAAATATGTTTGGCTGAGGGGGATTATATGAATTCCAATCTGTATTAAATTTTCTAACTCTAGCTTGTTCTAACGAAAGTATTTTTTGTTTTTTTGAAGATTCAGAATGAACTTTTCTGATTGATATATAATCATTTTCTATATTATCTACAAGTCCCTTACGTTCTTTCACGTTCATGAGTTTAGAGACAACTCCAACGCTTTTTGACGCATCTATAACATGAATTGAAGGTCCGGAATACATTTCATCTATTTTAATTGCAGTATGCTTTTTGCTTGTGGTTGCTCCACCAATCAAAAGAGGGACAGAGAATTGCATTCGTTCCATTTCTGATGCAACATAAACCATTTCATCCAGACTTGGAGTGATGAGTCCTGATAAACCTATCATATCAACATTTTCATTAACTGCAGTAGATAATATTTTGTCTGCAGAAACCATGACACCTAAATCAATAATTTCATAGTTGTTACAACCCAAAACCACTCCGACAATATTTTTACCAATATCATGAACATCTCCTTTAACGGTAGCAAGGAGAATCTTCCCATTGGATAAGTCACTCAATCCTAAATCCTCTTTTTCCTTTTCAATATAGGGAATAAGGTATGCGACAGCTTTTTTCATAACACGGGCAGATTTTACGACTTGAGGTAAAAACATTTTTCCTGAACCAAATAGATCTCCCACCCTGTTCATACCATCCATCAAAGGACCTTCAATAACTTGAATTGGGCGTTCAAATTTCAGTCTCGCTTCTTCAACGTCATTTTCTATGTAATCAACTATACCTTCTACAAGTGCAAAAGATAATCTATTTTCAACCGATTCCTTTCTCCATAATAAATCTTTGACTCTCTTTTTCCGTTTTCCCTTGAAGGACTTTGCTAGGTCCACCAGTTTTTCAGTTGCATTTTCATTGCGGTTAAATAAAACATCTTCTATAGTTTCCTTTAACTCAGGATTAATGTCATCATAAACCGTTAGCTGTCCTGAATTCACAATTCCCATATCCATTCCTGCCTGAATGGCGTGATAAAGAAAACAAGAGTGCATAGACTCACGCAACTGATTATTTCCCCGAAATGAAAAAGACAAATTGCTCACACCTCCGCTGATATGTACACCAGGTAAAGTCTCCCTGATCTTTTTTGTTGCCTCGATGAACGCTTTTCCATATTCGTTATGTTCTTTGATCCCGGTAGCAACAGCAAAAATATTCGGATCAAAAATGATATCTTCTGGGTTGAACCCAACTTGATTTATTAATATTTTATGGGCTCTTGTACAAATATCCACCTTCCTCTGGTAAGAGTCAGCCTGGCCCTCTTCATCAAAAGCCATAACAATTACCGCGGCTCCATACTTCCGAATAATATCTGCTTGAGAAATAAATTCTTTTTCTCCTTCCTTTAGTGAGATAGAGTTTACAATTCCCTTTCCCTGAATATTTTTGAGTCCTGTTTCCAACACAGACCATTTCGATGAGTCAATCATTATTGGAATTTTAGATATATCCGGTTCAGTTGAAATGAGCCTTAAAAAGGTTTCCATTGCAGATTCTGAATCCAGCAATCCTTCATCCATATTTATGTCAATTACTTGAGCTCCATTTTCAATTTGATGACGCGCCACTGTCAGCGCTTCCTCATATTTCTCTTCCAAAATCAACCTTTTAAATTTTGCTGATCCTGTTACATTAGTTCTCTCTCCTATATTGACAAAATTGCTGTCAGGCCTAATCGTGACTGGCTCTAATCCGGAGAGTTTTGTGTAAGAATTTATCTCTGGCAATTTTCTAGGGGAGATTGCCTCTATAATTTTTGAAATTGTTTGGATATGATCGGGTGTAGTTCCGCAACATCCTCCCACCATATTCAAAAGTCCTTCCTCTGCAAATTTCTGAAGCAGTGTCGCCATTTGTTTTGGAGAATCATCATATTCTCCCATCTCATTAGGTAGTCCTGCGTTTGGATAGACGAATACAGGAACATCAGCTATTTGTGCCAGTTCTGCAAGCCAAGGACGTATTTCCTTTGCTCCAAGAGCACAGTTCAATCCAACTGCAGCTACGTTAGCATGACGAATTGAATTCCAGAACGCTTCCACTGTCTGGCCGGATAAGGTTCTCCCACTTGCGTCTGTAATGGTACCGGAAATAAAAATAGGTATTTTTCTTTTTTGTTTTTCAAAAAGTTTCAGAATTGAAAAAATCGCAGCTTTACAGTTAAGAGTATCAAAAACAGTCTCGATCAGAAAACAGTCCACACCACCATCCATTAATCCCTGTGCCTGTTCAGTGTATGCAGAAACTAGTTCATCAAATGTAATATTTCTAAAAACTGGGTTATTGACATCAGGGCTCATGGACGCTGTTTTATTTGTGGGGCCAATTGCTCCAGCAACAAACCGATAACTGTCCGAATATTCTGATGCAGCTTTTTTAGCTAATTTTGCTGCAGCAACATTTATTTGATATACTGAGTCCTCACAGTCATAATCTAATTGCGAAATACTATTAGCATTAAATGTGTTGGTTTCAATTATATCTGCTCCTGCCTCTAAATATGATCTGTGAATTGCTTCAATTATTTTTGGTTGAGTAAGACAAAGAATATCATTATTTCCTTTCAAGTCAACTGAATTATCCTCAAATAATTCTCCTCGAAAATCCTTCTCAGTTAACGCATAAGATTGAACCATAGTACCCATGGCACCATCCATAACTAGAATTTTTTCTTTGAATAACTTTTCGATCATATTTTTTTCAATTTTCTGCTCTACTGATAAATATATTTCCGCATAAAAAAACTCCGGGCCTTAGCTCGGAGTTTATCCGCCTTTTTAGCACCCTTTTTTAAAGTCGTGGCAATATGGCTCAAATCACGACTACCAGAGTTTAAGAAGAATTTAGATTCTCCTCAAATTAATATTTACATAAGTATTGTTATACTAATATCTAAATCTAACCAACTGGTCTTTGTTTTATCTTTATTTTTGAAACTCTTTTAATCATTTTTCGTACAGCACTATCAATGGATTTTCTGACATTATCTGTTGTATCTTTTACATTTAACTTCCTCTGAGGTATTGAGAGATTCAACTCAGTGGTAAATTGGTTATTTTCTTGAATCAGGATAATCTGACACTGAACTGCACGAGAATGATATTTTAGGATTCGGGATACCTCTTTTTCGGCATAATCTCGTAGATTATTGGGGGCATTAAAATGCCTTGCAGTAAATTCAATATTCATGTTTTCTCCCTTCTGTTTTTTTTATTTAATCAATGGGGCCACCTGAGCGGATCTGATTATCTCCATTATCATAAAGCTTGAAATTTTTATGAAATTTCTTTACCAATTCTTTTGCAGATTGGTGATAGTCCTCTTCATTCTCCCATGCTTTAGAAGGGACAAGAAAGGAATCATCAGTACCACTAAACTCAGTTGGAACTCTAAATTTAAAATATGGATCACGAATCATTTTCAATTTTTCTATTGAACCATCTAAAATACCATGTACGATTTTTCTGGTAAGCGGTAAACTGATTCTATCTAATCCAGAAGAGGCACTAGCACCAATCCAACCGGTATTCACCAAATAAACCTGAACATTATACTGGTTCATCTTTTCTTGAAGCAACTTAGCATAGATGGTAGGATGAAGAGTAAGAAATGGTCCACCAAAACAAGGGGAAAATACAGCCGTAGGCTCTTTAACACCTCTCTCAGTCCCCGCCACTTTTGCAGTGTAGCCCGATATAAAATGATACATAGCTTGTTTTGAGGATAATTTCGCAACTGGAGGCAGCACACCATAGGCATCACATGTAAGGAAAATAATTTTCTTTGGATGTTCAGCTCGACTTGATTTACCACTTGCTGCCAGAGAGTTCTCGATAAAGCGAATGGGATAAGAAACACGTGTGTTTTCTGTTTTGGAATCATCATTGTATATAACTCTTCCAGTTAACTCATTATAAACTACATTTTCCAGCAGTGCGCCTTTCCGTATCGCGTTGTATATCTCAGGTTCAGTTTTCTTATCAAGGTTGATAACCTTAGCATAGCAACCACCTTCAAAATTAAAAATACCTTTATCAGACCAGCCATGCTCATCATCACCAATAAGTGGTCTCTTTGGATCAGTAGACAAGGTGGTTTTTCCTGTACCGCTTAAGCCAAAAAATAGAGCGGTATTTTTATTGTTTTTGTCAACATTCGCTGAACAATGCATAGACAAAATATCCTTTTGGGGAAGTAAATAATGGAGAACAGAAAATATACCTTTCTTCATTTCCCCACCATATTCTGAACCACCTATTATTGCTAATTTTCGTCCAAGATGAAATAAAATAAATGTTTCAGAATTCATTACGTATTTCTTGAAATTATGGTTTTTTACATCTGAGGCATTGATAATAGTAAAACTGGATTCAAAAGCATTTTCCAATAGTCCGTTTGACCGTATAAACATGTTGTGACAAAACAAAGCCTGCCACGCTTTTTTAGCAATCACACGTACACCAATCCCATGTTCTGGGTCATCTCCTGCAGATCCTTCAAAAAAATATGTATCGGTTTTTTCTCTGTTATAAAACTGTAATACTTCTAAAAGTAATTCATTAAATATTTTTTCTGAAATCTTTTGATTTACCGTCCCCCACCACAATTTTTGTGACGAAGAATCTTCATCAACAAAATATTTATCATCTGGTGAACGTCCAGTAAATTTTCCGGTGTCAACCATTACTGCACCGCTATCTGCTAATCTCCCCTCTCCTTTTTGCAGAATATGCTCTTCAAGCATTTCTGATGAAAGGTTTACATAAATATTTCCAGGTGGATTGAATCCGGTTAATTTAAATGATGAAGGATTTTTTGGTTTCATAACTTTCCCTTTTCTCCATGAGGATGTGCTTGACTGTATATTTCTTTCATTTTTTCGGTTTGTATGTGGGTATAAATCTGAGTACTAGATAAACTATCATGACCTAATAATTCTTTGACCGAACGAATGTCAGCCCCCCCCTCTAGCAAATGTGTGGCAAAAGCATGCCGCAGTGTGTGGGGGCCCGAACTACCAGAATCGGCAAAAGAAGCTAAATACAATCTGACTCTTCTTTGAACTGTACGGTTTGAAATTCTCTTATTTCTATTTGAAACAAATAAAGGGTCTGATATAAGTCGATTATTAGTTTTAATACCTCTTTCATTCAAATAATTATTAATAGAAAATTTGGCATAATCACCAAAAGGAATCAACCTCTCTTTTTTCCCTTTTCCCATTACTTTAACCTTTTTATAATTTAAATCTAAATGATTTACATTTAGATTTACTAATTCTGTTAATCTCATCCCCGTACTGTAAAATAATTCTAACATTGCGATATCACGTAATATAAGAAGTGACTCATTGAGTGAAACTCTCTTTTTTAAAAAGTCATGCAAATTAAATAAAATATATTTAATATAATGTTTTCGTTTAATATCTCCCTTTTTTATCTCTTTAAATTTTTTATAGATTATTTTTCCAATCTCTTTCCGTTGTTTTCCTATTGTGATCAACACAACCTGTATCTCTTTATTATTTAATTGAAAATATTTAGCTAATTCTTTCTTTTTTTTAGGCTCTAATTTAATCCAATTATCAATTGAACTTATTTTTTCTAAGATAATTTCTATTTGTTTTTTTTTCTCTTTTTCATAGGATTGAAACAAAACTATCCAATCTATAAGGGTTAGTTTACTTTCATCGATTTGCAAATATTCACAAATATTTTCCCATATTATTTTTTCAGATATTGTTTTTTCATCTATGTAAGAAGGAAGTGTTTTAGGTACTTTAGGATTTTCTATTAAAAGTGTAGGATTTGATACTATTATCTCCATTTCATTTAAATATGCATAAAATGATTTTAATGTCGCAATTTGACGTGCAATGGTTCTTGATTCTATTTTTTTATATTTATGGGGTTCTTTTACTGGTTTTGGCTGATAATCCCTTTTAAACTCTTCTCCCACAAATTCAAGAATATCATCACAAGAAATCTTAAGTAGATTTTTTTTATCAAAAAAATCTGAAAAGTGTATTAAATCTTTTTTATAAGAATCAATAGTATATTCAGAATAACCTGACTCCTTTTCCAAATATATTAAAAACTTTTTTATATTTTTATTAAGTTTATTAGAGCTCATTACTTTTTAATGATTGCAAAAGTAAATTTAATTCATCTGGAAGAGGAGCATAGATCTCAATATCTGATTTTGTTTCAGGATGTTGAATACAAATAGTTTCTGAATGAAGGGCATGACGGTTTAAACGTTGCAATCCTTTTTTCAGTATTTTCCCTACTTCAGGTATAAATCCTTTAATCTTACTTAATCCTCCGCCATATTTCTTATCTCCCAAAATAGGATGATTTTGATGAGCGGAATGTACCCTGATTTGGTGAGTCCTTCCTGTTTTCGGCATAAAGTTCACTAGACTATAGTATCGTCCTTCCTCTAAAACTTTATAATGTGTTACAGATGTTTTCCCTTTATCTGGATGGACTTCAAACAAGGTAGGATCTGATTTTTTCCTTAATAGATTTGTTTCTATTCTTCCCCCTTTTTCCTGCCACAATCCCCAGGTGATTCCCACATATTTTTTTTGAACTGTTTTTGTTTCAAACTGTTTGGATATATAAGCGTGGGCTGTATCTGTTTTTGCAATAATCATCACTCCAGAAGTTTCTTTATCCAGTCTGTGGACAATGCCTGGTCTAAATTCTCCATTCAAGGTAGACAAAGATTGAAAATGATAAACGAGTCCATTCACTAAAGTTCCTGACCTGTTCCCAACACCGGGATGTACAACCAAACCTGCCGGTTTATTGATCCCAATAATTGCTTCATCTTCATAGAGAATATTTAAGGGAATATTTTCGGAAGTTAAGTGCTCTACCTCAGAAGGTAAGTCTTCAATTTGAAGTGAGATTGTTTCACCACCACTTAACTTAAAACTGGAACGCCTATTTATACCATCTACTTTTACATTTCCATTTTGAATCATCAACTGGATTTTAGTACGAGAATACTCTGGTATCTGTGTTGACAAATAATAATCCAACCGCATATTTCCCGATTGAGAAGTAAGTGAAATATTTTTTATCGCAATGATTCCATATTGGGTGGTTTAGGTGAAAAGAAAAGAGTCTGAATAAGGAGTATCCCCATACCAATACTTACGGAAGTGTCAGCTAAGTTAAAAACATACCAGTGATAATCTCCAATCATAAAGTCAAGAAAATCAACCACTTCGCCATATAGTATCCTATCAATCAGGTTTCCTATTGCTCCACCTATAATTAGCGCAAAAGCAAGGCGTATATAAATGGAACTGTTTCTCTCTCTCCATAACATCCAAAATAAAATACATGTGAGAATCAGTGATGCTGTGGTAAAAAAATAAATCCCTCCAGGGAAATTCAATCCAAATGCCATCCCTGAGTTTTTAATAAACGTAAAGTGGAAGAAATTTTCTATTATGGGAACTGAATCAAACAGATTTAGAGAGTTTTTAATAAGTGTTTTTGTAATCTGATCAAAACAGACTATGACGGCACTCACCGCCAATATTTTCATTATAAGTTTAGCTTATCTTTAGTTTTACAATCCACACATTTGGTTGCGTTGGGAACTTCGAACATTCTCTCCTCCGGGATTAACTCTCCACACAATGCACACACACCAAATTCACCCGAATCAATTCTCTCTAGAGCAACTTCTAAATTTTTAATGTAACTATTTTCCCGAGATAAAAATAAAAAGTTTTTCTCTAATTGATGTGAGTCTGAGCCTGCATCTGCCATATGAAGACTGTAAATTGAATCTGGAGACATTGATTTTGTTGGTTTCTGATTTACGACTCCTTCCTTCATCTCACTTACTTCGAGATTTACATCATCGAGCTTAATTAATATTTGTTTTTTGAATTTATTTAGTTTTGCTTTTGAATATTTTTTTGCTGGCATGATTTCCTCACTTATTTTTATTCCTACTCAATGCAATAGGAAAAGAATCATCTTGAATATTTAAATATGAATCGTATTCTTTTCCTTTTGAATATTCTGCAATATTAACAGTTAGTGTCTCCGCACAAAAGTAATCTTTAAAATTTTCGACTGCCGAGAATGTAGTTGAAGACCAATCCGTATAAATCTGTATTCGATCTTCTACTGCAAATCCCGCATCTTTTCTGAGAATTTGAACTTGTCGGATTATATCCCGAACAATCCCCTCCTGAATAAGAGGTTCACTTAATTCTGTTGATAACCCAACGGTTATCCCATTATCTGAAGACGATGAAAAACCTTTTTCTGATAAGAAATCCATTATAAAATCATCCTCATTTAATGTAAATTTTTCTTTATTCAATTCCACAATAATTTCTTTTTTTATTTTAAGTTCATCCGCTATAAAACCAGAACTTTTTGAGTCTAAGAATTTACGTAATTCTGGCAATTTACTCCCCAATATTTGACCTAATATTTTTAAGTTTGGTTTCACTTGTAGCTGGATTAACTCATCAGGGGAGTCGGTCTTTCTTATTGTTTTTACATTTAATTCTTCTAACACAGTATTTTGATTATCCAAAATGAATTTCCAGTTTTCCCCTTCTGGAACATGAAATACGATCGAAGCAAGCGGCTGTCGAATCTTTAGATCAGCCTTATTTCGAGCATTTCGTCCCAATTCAATAACCTTTTTTAATAAATCCATTTTCTTCATTAATTCAATATCTATAAGCGATTTATCTGATTGGGGATAGTCGCATAAGTGTACGCTTTGAGGAGCCGATGGAATGGAGGTCTTAACCAAATTCTGGTAAATATTTTCAGTTACAAATGGCAGGATTGGCGCTAATATTTTTATAAGATTTTCTAGAACGTCAAATAGGGTTTGGTAGGCAATTTGTTTATCCATATCATCTTCGGTTTTCCAGAACCTCCTTCGGTTCCTCCGAACATACCAATTGGAAAGATCTTCCAAAAACCGCTCGATTTTTTTCATGGCTTTATCTAGTTTAAATGTATCCAAATGAGAATCCAACTCCTCAATTAATACATTGGTCTTGGATAATATCCATTTATCCAGAAGAGATAATACCTCATCCTTTAGATTAATTTTCCCAGGTTCAAAGCCATCTACAGCTGCATAAGTTGCAAAAAATGAGTAAATATTCCACAAGGTAATTAGCTTTTTGCGTACATCCTTTGCAGGACCATATCCAAACAGTAGATGGTGTTCCACGTTTTGTGAAGCATACATCCAGCGCATCACATCCACGCCCATTTTTTCTGCTGCATCTTCAAACCAAATTGCATTTCCCCATGATTTATGCATATCTCTTCCGGTTTCATCTTTTACCAGTGCATGCCCCAGTAGAGTCTTAAATGGGGCTTTCCCTTCCAGTGCTGTTGACATCGCTAATAGTGAATAAAACCAATTTCTGAACTGACCAGGAAAACACTCAGTAACAAAATCACCGGGAAACCATTTCTGCCAATATTCCCTATCAGAGTTATAGTTCATAGTTGAAAATGGTACGATACCAGCATCCAGCCAGGGATTTCCCACATCCAAAATTCTTGTTCCTACTAATCCAGTTTCTGGGTGACGGATTTTTACTTTATCAATCCAAGGGCGGTGGGGAGAATTACCCTCGAACTCATCCCATCCTTCTACCGCCAGCTCTTTTAATTCTTCCTTAGATCCAACAACAATAAATGAACTATCTTCAAATGTCCAGATAGGGAGTGCCAATCCCCAAAATCGTTTTTTTGATATCATCCAATCGCCCATATTCTCTAACCATTCATGTTCTCGCTCTCGACCCCATTCTGGAATCCACTCAATATCGTCTACCACTTTTTTAATCTCCCCCCGCCAATCCATGTTGATGTACCACTCATCTACTAGTCGAAAAACCAATTCGTCGCCTGAGCGCCAACAGTGGGGATATACATGGGGATAATCCTCTACATGAAAAAGATACCCTTTTTCCTTTAAGTGGTCAATAATTTCAGAGGTTGTCTTTCTATCAGTTGCAGATTTACCATTTAACCAGCCAAATTCTTCCTTGAATTTTGATTCTTCATCTAATGGTGCGATATTAACCAAATTTTCTTTTTCTCCTATACGGTGATCAATATCTCCGCAACCTGGTGCCATGTGAACAATCCCTGTCCCCTCACCAGCCACCACAATATCCCTTCCTATACTGTCTTTTCCCGGATCAATCACTCGATGTTGAGTGATTGCAGACTCATTTTTTTCTTCCAGTATTTTATTAGTAATTGGATATCCACCTAGAATTGATTGTGCTGGAAGGTCATCAAATGGTCCCTGATACTTTAGTCCTTTTAATTCTGAACCCTTTATAGTACCCAGGTTTTCAAATCCACCTCGTTCCTTAAACAGTTGAGCTATGGTTTTTAACTTCGGTACTCCCTCAATCCACTGGGATTTTTCCCTGAATTGCTTTTCCAACCGTTGATACCCTAAGTTCTCTTCTGCGAAATAGTAGATTGAACCATCTGCAGATCTCACCTTTACATACTCAAGATTTCCATTTATACCACACACAACGTTGGATGTAAGGGTCCAGGGAGTGGTTGTCCAAACTAACAGATACTCATTCTCTTTATCAACTAATGGAAATCTGACAAAAACTGATTTGTGTGCAACTAGTTTTCTTCCTTCAATTATTTCCATTTGTGAATAGGAGGTTCCTGAGCGTCCTGACCATGGTACCACGTCCGTTCCTTTATATACTTTCCCTCTATCGAATAATCTTTTCAAAAAAGACCAGATTGTGTAGTTGTTTTCATCAGACATTGTGAAATAGGAATTATCCCAGTCCATCCAATATCCTAATCGTTTTGATTGTTCGGTCTGAATTTTGGAATATTTATGAACTCTATCTTTACACATCTGAACAAATTTTTCTATTCCGTATTCTTCCACCTCACGCTTGGTTGAAAACCCAAGCTCTTTTTCTACTTCAACCTCTACCCAAAGCCCCTGGCAGTCAAACCCGTTTTGATAGCGTAGTTCGTGCCCTTTCATAGCCTTGTAGCGTTGGTAAATATCTTTGAGAGATCTTCCCCAGGCATGGTGAACTCCCATTGGATTATTGGCGGTTATGGGACCGTCAATGAAACTCCATTTGGTCTTTCCCTTATTTTTTTCAACCTGTTTCTGGAAAATATGGTTGGATCTCCAAAATTCCAGAACTTCGTGTTCTAGCTTAATGAAATCTACTTTGGCATCTACTTTTTTTATGGGCATGGTTTAATAAAAATATATCATAAAAACGGCAAGAATTTAGTTTAATTCATAGCAGTGGAAATATGATTAATCTCCAATTTTATGAATATTATATTAAATTTAGTAAAACAAAATATGGACTAGGTATTTTAGTACCATGTTAGGGTAACATTCTGATATTAACAGATTAATTTATTGGGGTGATATAATATTTATTCCCTCAAATCGAGTGCATAAAATCGTGAAACATCGTCTCTCTTAATTAATAGTAAAACAGCACCATCATCTTTAGAACTATCCACCAACTTCTTAAATTCTTTTTTTGAATTTACTTCATCAGATCCTACTCTTTGAATTAAATCTCCTTCTCTCACTCCCATTTCATAGGCTTCACTTTTTGGGTCAACTTTGGTGACTACAACACCGTTTTCATCATCATCAAAATTATATTTTTGAGCAAGTAAAGGTGAGATATTTTGTACTGAAAATCCAAAGGAATTATATTGTTTTCCTCCCACTCCAGAAAAATCCTGGGACTCAGTATTTAGCTCTTCAAGGACAACCTGTATTGTTTTCACTTTTCCTTTTCGAACAACTTTTACCCGACTTTTTGTCCCTGGTTTAGTTGCGGATACTACATTCTTCAAGTGTGACGGATCTCTAATCTCACTTTCATCAAATCTAATGATGACGTCTCCTTCCATAAACCCAGCTTTTTCCGCAGGACTCTCATCTACTATACTGCTTACCAAAGCGCCATCCCTCTTCTCAAGTTCAAATGCTTTTGCAATTTTATCATCTACCTCCTGTATATATACACCCAACCAAGAGCGAACAACATATCCTTTTGTAATGAGGTCTTCCATAACACGTTTTGCCATGTTAGAGGGAATGGCAAACCCTACACCTCGGTTAGATCTCTCAAATCCACCTGTTGCAATAGCAGTATTTATTCCAATTAAATCGCCGGTTAAATCCAATAGTGCTCCACCACTATTACCCGGATTTATAGCGGCGTCAGTTTGAATAAAATTTTCGTAGTGATCATTTGAAATCACATTACTTCGTCCCAGCGCGCTCACTATGCCTGCCGTGACGGTATGACTGAGATTGGTGGAAAAGGGACTCCCCACTGCTAAAACCCATTCTCCTACACGGACCCTGTCTGAGTCTCCCAATTTTAGCTCAGAAAGGTCATCTGCATCAATTTTGAGCACAGCCAAATCAGACTTTGGATCTTTTCCAATAATATCCGCAGAGAATACCCGTTTATCCATAAGTGTTACCTTTACTTCATCTGCCTCATCAATAACATGATTGTTGGTTAAAATATATCCATTTTCATCATCCACAATTACTCCAGATCCAATCGCACGACTTTTATAATGTCTTTTTGGTGAATCCTTTGGTGAAAAAAAATCTTCAAACGGTGTCCATTCCTGAAATGATCTTGTTTCATAGGTTTTTTCGGTCATAATTGTTACTACTGATGGGTTTGCCTCCTCCGCGACATCTGCAAATGTTTTACTGAATTGGCGGACAGCAGAATTTTGTGCAAAGGATATGGCAGAGACTAATATAAAAATAATATAATTTTGTTTACGCATGATAATTCCTTGTATAATATAATTTTTGAATGCGAGTGATAATAAAAAGTTTCAAAAATATTATTATAAATCGGTTTTATTGTATAAAGATAATATATTTATTCAGCGGATAATCTTGATTATCCGGTAAGTATATTATTAATTGTTTTAACTAAATTGGTTTATGAAAACTAAATATTATGCTGTCCAATGAGGTAGCGCTACCTGAATTATCTTTTGTAAAAAACGGAAAATCAATTCTACAATACCAATTCTTACCTAAGAATTTCTTACTTGCCCTAAATCCAAAACCAATGTTCATAAGTAATTCGTTATCAAACTGATTGTCGCCAGGGCTATTTTTAGAGCCGTTGACCAGGCCTATATCTGAAAATAAAGCGAATTCAAAGTTTGTCTTGAACCATTTTTTTGATAAATATCCTTCAATAGATGTTGAATATACCTGTTCAACTCCACAAAATTGCCGGTCATAAAAACCTCTTAGACCACCATCTCCTGGCAGGTTATATCGAGTTCGCGCATTTTTATTTCCGTAAAAACTTGATTCATCTCTCATCCAATTATTTTGAAATGCATCGTTTGACCCTGCTCCATGGATTGTAAATAATTCTTGTAAAGGTAAAGTAGATTCACCACTCCAAATTTTACCGAGTAACATCCTCCCTCTAATACCATATTTACCAAGTGGAAGATTTAAAATTGATTCATGTATCAATCTACTAAAACTCCAATCAGACCATCCATATGGAGCTATATCAACTGTAAGTTTCATTTTCAACGGCCCTCCCCTCATACGGGCAGATGTGGAGAATACTGCGGTTTGTCCTAAATCAAACAAATCCGTTCGAGATATATCTTTAACGTTCACAATATTAAAACCTGAGGTAAATGATCGCAGATTGATCAGGGGGTTAGTCTGTCCTAAGGATTTTTCAATTGTCACTCCAAAACTCTTCACCCCAGCCATATCAAACATATGAAATTGGAGCTTTGGCGCATTAGAGACCAGAGGATTTTTCCTCCAACCTGATATAGACCAAAATACTTTATTGCTTTTTGTTCCCAATGAAAAATGTCCCTTTAGATAGTCCCAGGGACCGTAGCTGCGGTTTAAAGAAATTCCAGGAATAACTCCATCTTTTTCGTGATAATGTACCAAAGGATTCCACTGAACAATATATTTTTCCCTTGGTGAATAGTTCATGTTTGGTCTGGCAAAAAACATCTCATGAGGAACTCTTCCAGAATAATTATTTCTAAAATCTACATCCATAGTCTGAGCATTAGGATCTAGAGCTATACTAACTGGCTCAGAAGAAACAGTATATCTTATCGTATCTTCCGATCTCCATTTATGATTTTTCCACAAAATTTGATGGGCCTCTCCATTTTCCATTAATGTCTCAACTAACTGAGGCATATCACGATTTCCATATCGTTTTATATTTAGAGAAATATCCCATTCCCCACTACTATTTTTTTTCTTATCCCAATCCTCAATACCATAGTCAAGGGTTCTGGTATCGTGAAGCCACGGATGAAAAAACCAATCCATATCCTCACCTGTAACTTCATCTACAACTTCCCTAAATTTTTTTTCATCAGGATGTTTAAGTTTCCATCTATCATAATAGGTACGCACTACTTTCAAAAACACTGAATCACCTAAAACATGTTTTAATTCCCATAACATCAGCGCTGGTTTTGTGTAAGCATTTTTTCTGTATGCGCTGCCATGTTTAAACATAAAAGATGACCTGCTAATAGGCTCATCTTTTCCGCTGGTCATAAATCGGATCGCATCCCACTGTGAGCGCGCCAGACTACTTGTAAATTTCCAATGTTTTTTTTGAAATGAATCATACCTCTTGGAGTTTTCAATATCAAAGCCTTTGGGGCCATGCCTATCCCTCATGTACCATCCGGTTTGAAAGGTGGTAAATCCCTCATCCAGCCAAGCCTCATCTACCTCATTATTACCTAAAATACCATAAAACCAAATATGACCAATCTCATGAAGGATAAGGCTTTCTGACTCGCTGCCGTTCATGACCAGCATTGGGTATTCCATCCCACCCCCCTTCAATCTATCGGTGGTTGTTACCTGTGGATATGAATAATCACCAAATTGTTTTGTTAACCACTCCAATGCCCACTCAGATCTGTTTACCACCTTTTTTGTCCATTTTTCCCCATTTTTTTGATTAAATAGTACATGCACATCAATTCCATTCCATCCCCCCTTCTCATAAAGAAAATCAGGTGACGCTATCCAAGCAAAATCGTGAACATCTTCTGCATAAAAAGTGACTTCCCTCCTCTGAGTAGAATCTGGCTTTTCATCCCTATTTTTAAATTCATCAATCCAAACACTCCATTTCTGTGAGGTATCTACCTCTACCATCTCCCAACCAGGATCACCATCTATGACTATCCCCGATGCTCCCACAACATAATTTTGAGGTAGATTTAACGAGACAATAAACGTACCAAACTCGCCATAGAACTCACCCTCTGCATGAAAGGGGATGTTGTGCCACCCTCTCTTATCATATACAACCACTTTGGGATACCACTGTGCCGCATTAAATTGCTTTTCAACCCTTCCCGCTCTTTCAATCTGTTGGCCAACATAGTGAGTCCAATCAATTTTTATAGTTAGAGAGTCATCTGGAAGTAATGGTTTCAATAAATCGGAAGATAATATTGTATCATCTATTTTATATACTTCATTTTTTATATCTCCAATATGAATGATTTCAAATGAATGAATCTCTATTTTACTAAAATACTCTTTTGGATTATCTATGAACTTTGCTGCTCTTCCCAATCTCCCTAAACGCGTCATATATTCACGGTGTTTAACTGATCCTTCTTGGAACGCATTTGGATATAAATGAAGGTGTATCTGATTAAGTGTATCCGGGGACTGATTGATATATTTGATGATAGAAACACCTTCATAGGTACTTGAGTCTGTATCAACAAAAATATTCATATCATAATGAACTAGCTGCTGCCAATAATCTTCTGCTGAAATTGATGAGATAGAAATGAAATTTATAAAAATAAAAATAAATAAATGATAAATCATGATTTTAATTGATATTTAATTGAGAACTAAGTAGATATGACATCAAAGATAATGTTTGAGATCATCATAAAACATTTTTTCTGACCTTGGGCCTACATATGTTTTTACAATATATCCTTCTCTATCTATAATAAAGCTGGTTGGTATCCCGGAAATGGGAACTCCAGTTGCCTGACTAAATGTGTTTGTAACAATTTCAGTTTCAGTACCGTTAATGTCAGTTAAAACAAAATAGTTCATTCCCCATTTCTCAGAGAATTTTGCAATTTGTTTGGGTGTACCTGAGGTCAGAGTTATTCCCAAAACTTCCAAACCTTTTTGTTGATATTTACTTTGCAGGTTCACTAAATCTGGAATTTCCATTAAACATGGTCCACACCAGGTCGCCCAGAAATTCACAAGGACCACCTTACCTTTGAAATCACTCAGAGTAACCCAGTCACCCTCTAGGGTTGCCAAAGTAAAGTCGGGCGCTTTTACTGAATTAGCCGGACGGCCTTTTTTACTGGATTGACTAGTGAAGTCGTTGGAGTTTTTTTTCTGGCATGAACTAAACCCTAATAATCCAAATATATATATTGATAATAAAATATGTTTTCTTTTCATAATGCCTTATCTAAAAATAATATAAATTCATCTAAATTTCTGGTCATACCTGGGAACTCCGCAATCACATCATCCTCAGGTGTCAAAAGTACGTAGTAGGGTAAGGCAGCGGTTCCAAACCGTTCAATCTCGTATTCCCTTTTCTCTTTATAATTTTCGCCACCATCTGTATATAGTTGTACCAGTATGAATTTATCAAAACGTTTCTTCACCTCTGGGTGTGGAAATATATTTGTTTCCATCCATCGACAGTTAGTACATGTATACCCCGTAAAATCAATAAATACGGGATCTCCCGATTCTCTTGCTCTCTCCAATCCATCTTCCAAGGATTGATACCATACATATTCCTCATGTGGATTATCAAAATCAGCACTCAAGTTTGATCTCACTTTTAAATCCGGTGGTAGGTAAGAGATTATCAAACCATGAATGGGTTGACCAATAAGTCCGGTACCTAGATACAATCCAAATGTAAGAAAAAACATAGAAATCATCAGCCGAGGAACAGAGATAGATTCTAAATGGGAATCATGCGGAAGGCGAATCTTTCCTAAAATATATAAACCGGTCAAAATAGTAATTATTGTCCAGGTTGCCAAAACAGACGTGTGAGTAAAAAATCCCCAGTTCCAGACCAGATCAGCATTGCTGAAAAATTTGAATGCAGCAGCCATTTCCAAAAATCCCATAACCACTTTCACTGAGTTTAACCATCCACCAGACTGTGGCATTTTTGCTAAATATTGGGGGAACAGCGCTAGAAAGAAAAAGGGTGTTGCAAAAGCTGTGCTAAAAATTATCATTCCAACGAGAGGCCAGAACCATTGTCCCTGAGATGCCGCTACTAAAAGCAAACCAACAAACTGCACCGTACATGTGAAAGAGGTCAATGTAAAGGTAAATGCCATGAAAAGGGTACCTATATAGCCACCTCTATTTTCTTGATTTAAAGAAAATTGTCTTAACGATTCTGGAAGCTGAATTTCATACATACCAAACAAAGACATAGCAAAATAAACAAACAGCCCCCCAATGAATAAATTTATCCACGGATTTGCGGCTAGCTGATTGGCACCAGATGCACCTAAGGTAACCGCCAGTAATAAACCCAATATACTGAACGTTGCAACTATACCGATAGTATAGGTAAAAGCCTGTTTAAATGAATTTGAATTATCTTTTTCACCTTGATGAGTGAAAAAAGAGACAGTGATGGGAATCATGGGAAACACACAGGGTGTCAAAAGTGCTAAAAAACCCATGGATAGTGAAAGTAGGATGAAAGCAAAAATACCTTCATTTATTGCCACATCCATTGGAGAAATTATTGCGGATGAAGTGTCCTCAATTTTCATAAAAGTCATTTTGTTAATTCGCGGAGCGCCTGCTTCAATCGTAAGTGGAATCATGAGGTCAATTGATTTAGGAGGCAAACAAATTCTTTCATTACAGGTTTGGTAACGTACCGACACCTTTAGTTCAGTCTCGCTTGGTTTTAAATCACCAATTAGTAAAACTGGAAAAATTAAGTCTAATGATTTTTCATGATAAGGGATATCCATTTCAAATCCCTCATCAAATTCAATAATTGGAGTAGGCTCCTGTACTACCCCAGATTTTTCAATTTTTTCATCCACAGTTTCAATCGAAGTTGCAACGGGGCCATCTGGAACATTATGAATTCCCCAAATATGCCATCCATCATCTAAATCTACTGAAATAATTAAGTTTACAACTTCTGATGCTCTTGGGACAGACTCTATTTTTCCTGAAAGTTTGACAGGATTTAGTTTCTGGGCAGTCAGAAAATTGATTACGAAAGTGAGTAAAAGTATTTTAATTAGTTTGTAGTTTCTTTTCATATACTGTTAGATATAAAAGTCAGTAAAGTTATCAAATTTACTCATTAACAATCCATCGTCTTAGTTTGGCTCCAAAGCTAAAGTATGATTTAATTTCATTTTTCAAGTATTGGACATTTTTTTCCATTGCTGTCTTCCCTTTTTCTATGAGGGAGTCCATTTTATTAAACTCTGCCCAGTGATAATACATTTCTTTAGGTCTTATTATATAGTGAGCGTTTGATGCTTCCCTAGATGATAAATGATAGTGGGTTACCTCTTCAGATCTTTGGATAATATCAAAAATATTTAAATTCAAGTTTCCATGTTTTAATTCTTTTTTTATATCCACAGAAATTAAAAAATCAGCATCATTTTTCAGTACAGCTACAGGGTTAGGTGAACCAGTCCCCCCATCAACTATAATTGCACTTCCATCCAGTGTTGGTTCTACATAACCGGGAATTGAACTGCTTCGAACTACTGCTTCCAAAAGATCACCCTCCGAATATACACAATTATCAGAGCTGACCAGATCTGTAGCAATAACTTTTAGTGGAACTAATAGTTCACCAAAAGTAGAAACAGGGATTAAAAATGATAGCGCTTCTTTTAACCTTGATTTTTTAACTATAGAGGACTTTTGCAATGAAAAAGCAATAACCATTCTATCCCTTACTTTTTGTGCAAACTGAGTCAGCGGTGACCGCTGACTGGAAACAGGAACCATTCTCTCTGTTCCCAACCTACGAAATAAATCATGATTGAAAAATTTTCGAAATCTTTCCTCTATCCACTTCGAATCCTTGGTGGCAGCATACATAGCCCCGACGATAGAGCCTGCACTGGTTCCAGCCAGGAATGAAATAGGAACATTGTGTTTTTCTAAAACCTGAAAAATACCTATATGCGCCAGCCCTCTGGCTCCACCGCCTCCCAGCCCTAAACCTATTTTCATTTAAGTTAAGAAGATAATAAAAAAATAAATTTATTCAGCTGAGAGCAACTCTACTTCAAAAACCAGTGTAGCATTGGGCGGAATGACACGCCCTGAGCCTCTTTGACCATAACCTAATTCAGGTGGTATAATAAACTTTGCTTTTGAGCCTATATTTAAGAGTGCAATACCCTCATCCCAGCCCTTTATAACTTGTCTTTTTCCTAGAGCAAACTTAAAAGGTTCACCCCTATCTAAAGATGAATCAAACTTTGTTCCATCCAATAGGCTACCAGTATAGTGAACTGAAACTCTTTGTCCTGACTGTGGTTTATCTCCACCACCTTCTTCCAATATGATATATTTTAATCCACTCTCTGTTTCTGTCGCACCTTCTGTTATTTTTTTAATTTCTTCACTTTGCTTTTGTGCTGCCAACAGTTTCTGATTTTTAATTTCTTCCTGTTTCTCTACGAAAACAGTTGGAGCATCAAATGCTTCAGATGACTTACCTTTCCGAACAATTGTTATTTTATCAATAATATCATCTTTCTCAATTGTGTCAACGACATCTTGACCTGATACAACATGTCCAAAGACTGTGTGTTTTCCATCCAACCACGGCGTAGATTTATGCGTGATAAAAAATTGACTTCCATTTGTTCCGGGACCAGCGTTAGCCATTGAGAGAATACCAGCCCCCGAGTGTTTTAATTCCGGATGGATCTCATCTGGAAACTTATATCCCGGACCTCCACTTCCCGTCCCCGTCGGATCTCCTCCCTGGATCATAAAATCACTTATCACACGGTGGAACTTGATTCCATCATAATAGGGGACACCGAGTGGTTTTGCGTTATTCTCTAAACTACCTTCTGCTAAACCTACAAAGTTTGCTACCGTCATCGGTGTTTTTTGAAACTCAAGGTTTAAAACTATTTCTCCCTTTGAAGTTTCTATCTTTGCCTGCATTGTACTCTCATCATTATTATTATTTCCTTTTTGGTTTGTTTCTGCTTTTTCCTCTGAATCAGAACTTTCATCTTTTTTGGAGCATCCAGCTATTAGGAATAAACCCAAAAACATTGTACTGAGAATCCGAATCATTTTGATCTCCTATTTAAATTGTTATTTTTTACCGGTACTACCACGTTTTGTAATTGGAACACTTTGTATACAATGGGGACAGTTATTCTGTTCCCACGATTTAATTTTTTCTGAGTGAACCGAATGAAAAGGATAATCGAATTCGATTTCACCACCAGTACGGTCAAACATGACAGAAATTCCTATAATATTTGCACCAGTGGATTCTGTCACTTTAATAAGTTCAAATAGTGAGCCACCAGTTGTTAATACATCATCCACCAATAAAACTCTCTGCCTCTTTTCAAGAACAAAACCTCTTCTGAAGATTAATTCTCCATTTACCCTTTCAGCAAATATCCCTCTTGTACCTAGTTGCTTCCCTATCTCATACGCTAGAATGATACCTCCAGTAGCAGCACCTACAACCAGATCAACATCATTTTTCCTAAATTTATTATAGATGGATGTACAAATTGATTTCACAGCTTCAGGCTGAGATAATAGTTTAAATTTTTCAAAATATTTATCGCTATGTCTCCCACTGGTAAGAAGAAAATGTCCTTCCAACAATGCTCCTGAAGTTGTGTAAAGGGAGAGCAGTTCCTTATTATCCATCAATAATATCCATTACCCTATTTCTATAATCTACAGCTGCAGATCGTATTGAGCCTTCAGATTTATCTCCTGAATAAATAATTCCTCTCGAAATCGAAATCAATGCGTGTCCATTTTGGTTTCCATAGCTTACACTTTTCTCTAAATTTCCACCCTGAGCACCTACACCCGGAATGAGAAATGGAAGTTGTGGTGCTATTTTTCTAAGTTTTATAATATCATCCGGCACAGTAGCACCCACAACTAAACCCACATTATCCATTTTATTAAATTCAACGGATTTTTCTGCAACTCTTTCATATAAGTTTATTTGTCCATTTAGACTGTTTTGAAAATCACCTGAAGAGGGATTTGATGTTTTACATAATATAAATGCACCTTTTTCCGGACGTTTTATAAATGGATTAACTGCATCCTCTCCCATATAAGGATTTACGGTCACAGCATTAAATCCAAAATGATCAAAAAAGGATTTTGCATATTGTTCTGCAGTATTTCCTATATCTCCTCTCTTACCGTCAGCAATAGTCAATGTCTGGCCATTTATGTAATCCAATATATCTTCCAGCCATTTAATACCATTACTTCCCCACCTTTCAAAAAAAGCTAGATTCGGTTTGTACGCTGCTGCCAAATCCATTGTAGCATCAACTACCTTTTTAGAGTGAGCAATACACTCAGGAATCGAAGTGGAATTCCCCAGCAATTCCGGAGAAATATCTAATCCCACACACAAGCAGGAGGATATATTCTCAATGTGGTTATTTAGTTGTTTATTAAACGAAATCATACTCGGAATATAATGTCTTCAAGAAATTACTCGGTTGTAAGATTTGGTCATTATTCATACAAAAACATTAATCTAATAATGTAATTTATACCGTGAAACAACTATCATTAACGACAAAATTAAAAACAAAATCTAGAGTAATCGCATCTAGCGGAGTATTTCAAATTGAGCTTTTGGAACACGTTGGCATAGATGACTATCCTTCACTATTTTCAATTTCGGAAAATTTAGTAAAAGAATATGGGGGGAAAGCAATTCTTACAAAAACAACCATCCAAAAGTATTTCAATAAATCAGGATCACTTCCATTTATTGCAAGATATCGTGGTGAATTAATCGGATATATTATAGGTATACTTCTTGAAGAACTGAATCATGAACCATGGGCAATAACAGATGAAAACTTTGGTAAGAAAAATACATTATATACCTATGCATTTGTCGTTCAATCTCAATATAAAGGATGTGGCTATGCAAAGATGCTTAAACGTGTTTACATAAACTGGGCAAAGAAAAGAGAATCTATTCAATTTATCACTGGTCACGTTAAAACCGGTGTATCATCGAACTTCACTGGCGATATAAAAATCATCAATAGAACCGATAATTGGCAGGGAACTGGAAAAACTTTTGAATACTATCGCAGAAATCTAGATCCAGATCAAATACATGCACTCAAAAAGGACCCTCCCATTACTATAAGAGTATAAAAAACCCCTGAAATCAGGGGTTTTTAATTTATTCATACAGAAAATATATTATGATCTACGGTCTTTGTTAACTCTTCTTTCATCTCCTGTACGTTTATCAGTGGCAGTTTCTTGTTGATCTGTTCTTCTAACGCTCTGCCTTCTATCAGATCCTCTTTCTTTATTCATTTTATTGTTCCCTTTTTTATTATAGTTTAGTTAAATAA